>OEIU01000022.1_pt1 | contig 142150 bp, 137 predicted proteins | sample 1539221 | NCBI WGS metagenome assembly OEIU01 (sample SAMN03792071, study PRJEB22550) | activated sludge metagenome | feature: wastewater treatment plant; material: activated sludge; isolation source: Wastewater treatment plant of a petroleum refinery complex | place: Argentina: Zarate... | reverse complement strand
TGTTTCATTTCAGTAGTTTAGCCTATACGTTTTTCAGCTTAACTACCATAGACCCATTAATAATTAGACAGAGGGAGACCAATTTACAATGGTTCAATTTACAATTGACAATCCGAAGAAGCTTTTCAAAAGACCATTGTTAATTGGCAATTGGGGAATTGTAAATTGGGAATAGAACTTGGCGGTTTGTAAGTATTCAGGAAGAGATGAAAAAACAACTGTCAACTGAACAGCGGGTCGAGATGATCGAAATATTGAAAGAGCGGTTCGAGGAGAATACCGCTCGGCATAAGGGGATCAAGTGGGCGGACGTCGTCGCGAGACTCGAGGCGAATCCTGCGAAGCTTTGGTCGCTCGCGGAAATGGAACGGACCGGCGGCGAGCCGGATGTTGTCGGGTTTGATAAGATAACGGGTGAATATATCTTCAACGATTGCTCGCCGGAAAGCCCGAAAGGCCGACGCAGCCTTTGTTATGACCGCCGTGCCTGGGAATCGCGAAAAGAGCATAAGCCGGAAGGTAACGCCGTTGACTCTGCCGCCGCGATGGGCGTCGAGCTTTTGACCGAAGAAGAAACGTACGCGCTGCAGAAACTCGGCGATTTTGACAACAGATCATCGAGTTGGGTCAAAACGCCGGACGACTTTCGTGATAGAGGAGGAGCACTCTGCTGCGACCGCCGTTTCGGACGCGTTTTTACTTACTGCAACGGTGCCGAATCCTACTACGCCGCGAGAGGATTCCGAGCCTCGCTAAGGGTTTAAAGCCCGGGTCGAGGGTTGGCGGCTGCGTTGTTATTTTTGCGGAGCGGCACTTGCCGGAGCGGCCGGGTTGCTTGATACCGTCTTGCCCCAGCCGTAACCCGGTTTGAATATCTCAGTAATTACTGGCTGCGGCTTCTTTGCCAAATAGTTCTTGACCGTAAGGCTGGCCGTCTCTCTGGCCTTCTTTCTCATTTCGGGCATCAATGAGCTGAGCAGTTTTTCTGTCAAGCTCGAAGGCGGATTGTAGTTCTTGTTCATCAGTATGTATTCATACACGACATAGAAATCGATATAGGCCATTTCGAGAAGCTTGTTTCCCAACAGTTCGCCGACCTCTTTTTCGGGCTTGCCGCTTTTCTGCAGGCCAGCGGCAAGATTCAGGAACGCGACGCCGCGATGCCATGACGGATCTTGCTGAGTCAACGCAAACTCCATCTCCTTGCGAAACTTCGATTCGAGTGGCTCGGGCGCAGGTTTTACTACGAAATTGGCGCTTGGCTCCGGCGTTGTGGCCGCAGGTGTTGCGGGCTGTGAAGTAGTGGCAGCCTGCGGCGTTGCGGTCTTTGTCGTTGGCTGGGCAGATTTCGCCGCCGCCTTGCCGTCGAGCATATCGAGCTGAATTTGAGCTACCTTGCGAAGGCCGCTCGCTTCCATCGATGTTGTGAAATCGGCGTGTGCTAGTGTCTTTTTGCCCTGCTTTGCATAGACCTGGCCGCGCAGGAAATACGCGACGAAATTCTGCGGGCTGTCGGTGATCGCCTTATTCACATCGGCCAACGCGAGATCGAGCTTATTCTGTTCAAGATACAGCTCGCCGCGGCGATAGTAAGCGTTGTTCTTCGCGATTTTGACTGACGGATGAGCTTCAGGCAATGCGATGACCTTGCTGTATTCAGCGATGGCCGGATCGAGTTGCTTGTTTCTCTTGTAAGCGTTTGCAAGGTCGCCGATCAGGCTGGCGTCATTAGGCGTGAACTTTACCGCCTCCTTAAAATCTCCGACTGCTCCCGCAAAATCGTCAAGCTGCAGACGCGCTCTCGCCCGGCCCGCGTATGAATATGAATCGACCGGCTGATAATATTTGACCGCTTTGCGAAAAAGGTCTTTGATCGCGCGGTCGCGTTCATCATCCTCTCGGATCTCTTCCGGTGTTCGCTTATCACCGCGAACGGTTGAATAACTCAACATCACGATCTCATAAAGCCCTCGGGTGACGAGGCTCTGGGCATAGTCATTCCCGATCTCGGTCAGCTGAACCTTCGCCGATGAAAATTGCGGATGCTGCTCGTACGCGGGATAGACCTCGATGAACTTTTGCAGATCGAGTATCGCCGGTTCCAGATCCTTATCTAGTTTGTAAACCTGAGCCCGCGCATAGTAGATGCCGTAAGAGGGAGCTCCGGGCTGCAGATCGATCGCTTTCGAAAAATCGGCTATCGCGCTTAGGCTGTTCTGACTCTTTGGCGGTTTCTCGCCCGGCTTCAGATTCCCGGCGATCTGGGCCTCTTGCATATAGGTCTTTTTCGGTTCGCCCACTCGCTTGTTCAAATAGCACAGGCCGCGGCTGTAATAAACGCCCGCGACATCCGGCCGCAGACGTATCACTTCCGTGTAGTCGCGAATCGCGTCGTCCCAACGCTTGGCCTTGAAATGCTCCCGCCCGCGGGCGTAGATAGCCTGTACTTCGGGCTGAGCAAAAGCATCGCCCGCCGCGCACAAAACAAACAAGATCGAAAGTAGGAGGATCTTTTTTGACATATTTTGGAATCGTACCTGAAACAGGCCTATGGATTTCGTATTGTAGCGGTTTTTGGTGACTTTATCTAGTAATATCAACCGCTTCAAGCGCCACCTTTGCAGCGTATTCTGTTGCGTCGGGCATTCGCGGTTCATTGAAGGTCTGAGGTGCTTCGGACATCGGCACGATACGAATCCGCAACGACCCATGCGCAGTTGGTCAGCAGTATTGAGACGACGAACTCATTCCATTGAAATGCAGACATTGTCCCTGCGATGATGAGCGGCGTCCAGACGACGAATGTCAATATCGCAAGCTGTAGGGTTACGAGGGCCGAAGCAAGCCGCGAAAGAATGCCGACGATCAACGCAAGGCCGGCCGCAACGAACGCGGCTCCCGTGAAATACGACCAGAAGACCGGCCATTGCATACACGCAGGCACGAGCGGAGCAGTTGCTTCGAGATAAATGAAGTGTGCAAGGCCGATGGGGATGAGCCCGACGCCGAAAAGGGAACGCGCGATGCGCACGCCATTCTCGCCTGTGAGGAAGGTTCGCTGCGAGCCGCGTCGAATCACGGCGTAAAGGATCCAACTGCTTCCAACGAACATCGAGGCCGAGCTCGCCGACCACCAAGTATCTACGCCGAACGAGACAAAGAGCCACGGCACTCTTAAGAGCAGCAGCCAAAGAAGCAGGAATGCGAACAGTACGCCTGATGCGAGTGCAGCGATCCGACCCCAAAGCAGGCCGATCCCGCAGGCGAGGTAAATAAGGTCGCAAACGTAGGCAAGTACCTGCCGTGCCGGAAGTGACTCAGGCACGGGCTCCAAGCCCGGTGCGAAAGTGCCTTTCACAAAGCCGAGGACTCCGAGGGCGATCAAGACGACCGCAAAGACGATGTGGCTGACTCGCGCATTCTGCATCTGTAGTAAACCGTATGTACTGTCTTCAATATTCGAGTTCGATGTTGTAAGGCCGCGAAGGGTTGTTCGGGTGGCAGATATCCGACATGCACGCAGGTTTCAACCCACGGAAAGGATGAATACATCAATATCGTCGCGTAGCGACAATTGAATCTGAACACAATACTATTCAATTGCAGTTGACGCGACAAGAACGTATTCATTTAGCTTAGCGAACCGATGCACGCTCGCCTGGGTCGGTGAATTTAAACGCGTCTCTGAGAACGTTGCTAGCATCCGTATCCACGCCAGCCGCCGGAGCATGCTCCGCTGGCCTCGTAAACTTCGCCGGTGGTGTAGTCGTTCGTAAGGTTGCCGACGCGGCGAACATCAGACTTTAGGTGGTTGCCAAGAGAGTCGGGCAAGTTCCGGCCGTGTACCTCAATGAACTTGTAATAGATATCGACCATTTGACGCTGAAGGTTGGTCATGCGCTGCCGCGTGCCCCGGTAGGTGAATGAAAGCGATCCGCCGCTTTGAACCTTGCCGGCGGCGCTGATGACCTGCTCAGCAAGCCGTTCGATCTGCGGATGGACGCGCTCGTAGGCATTGATGGCTGCCCGTTCGAGTGCCGGATCAATGCCGCCGCGTCTCCCGGAACCGGAGCCGCCCTCCGACGATGTTCCGCTCTGCTTCATCCGCTCAAGGTCTTTTTTCCACGCATCGTCCTGGGCCTTCCAGTATGCGATGTTATTCAGCGATTCGTCGGCGCTCGAACCCGCACCATCGACCGTGTTAGGGTCGTCCTTGAGGTCCGCTTTTATTTGCTTGGACCGCTCTGCGAACTGTTTTGCAAGCGCGGGATCGTACACGGACGATGAGTAAAACAAGTTGTGGAGCCCGGAGATGTACAGGGCGACACGAGCGGCGCACTCGGCGCCGTTCTTGCCGTCGTAATTTGCCAATTCGCCTTTGAGGTAATTCAATTTAAAGGAGTCAGACTTCTTGTTGCTCTCGCCATATAACCCGTTCGCGTCCGTTTCTAAAAAGCTATATTTGAAATAGCCGACACAAACATTCTTCGGGTCTTTCGCATGGAGATCGTACCAGTAGTCCCGAACCGCCTTCCCTTCAAGATCGTATTCAGGGACCTTCTTTGTCACGAGCTTACCGTCGGGCGTCCAAGTATTGCGGTCGTTAGCTTTCTCGATCATATCCAAAAGACTGGTCCACGCCTTTTCAAGCTTCTCGTACGCGCCATGATCCCACCGATCATTCTCGACGGCGAGTTTGAGAAGTTCGACCCGTTCACGCTGCCTTGCAATTCTACGTGCGGACATTTCGCGATAGGCGGCGGCCGCCTTAGGGGAAGTGTCTTTGGCGTCCCGGGCCGCTTTAAAAAAGTCAACTATGACCCACTGGCTGTTCGGCACGATCTTATAGGCCGCTTCAAACTCGTCGAAGGCACCGGCAAGGTCTTTGTTCAAGCGTTTGGCGTAGCCGAGTGCCATACGCGTGAGATAGTTGTCGGGGCCGATCTGAAATGCCTTTTGCGCGTCGGCCGCCGCTCCTGCTTTGTCGCTGCGGGCAAACTTGACGAGCGAACGGATCGCAAGAGCTGTCGCGTCCGATGGATTCACACGCAATGCGGTCTCAGCATCGTTCGCGAGACCCGAAAACATCGATACGTCGCCGGCAACGTAGAGCAAAAGTTGGGAATATGCCCTGTCAGAATAGACCGGCAGAGTATTGTTTATCGAAAGAGCCTTGTTGAGATCGAGAAGCGCCAGTTTGTATCTGCCGAATTCATTGAGCAACCGCCCGCGTATCGCACGGGCAGTCGCATTCTCCGGATTGATCTCGATCGCACGTGAAAATGATTCCAGAGCATCGCTCTTCTTACCCAACTGTCCATTGTAGAGGGTTATTGCACGATTGAATGAAGCCTGCGGATATTCGTCGTCGAGAGCGAGAGCCTTGTCAAAATCAGCAAGGGCTCCGGCGTGGTCCTTTTTCTCTTCGCGTTTTGCAACGCCACGCGCATTCAATGCGACCTTATTCTTCGGATCGCGCGCAATGATCCTGTTAGCCAATGCTTCGGCCTCGACATACTGTTTCTTGATAATAAGGATGCGAGCCTTTTGCGAGAGCGTGTTCAGATCGTTCGGCCGCGACTTTAGAACGGCGTCAATGCGTGCCGCGGCCGCATCCAACTCACCCTTATCGATCATTTCCGCAATATCCGCCCCAGACTGAGGAAAGGCCGCAGCCACGCACAGTAAAATCGCCAGGATAAGTATAGTTATTCGCATATTGGTCATCGTTTGCAAGGGAACGGGATATGAACGGTCTCATTCATAAGACTGGTTAGAGACCACTTTGTATCAGCAAGCGCTCAGGCCTGAGTTGGCGAGTTTCATGGCGTTGTCAATTGAATTGAGCGTGTTCGTATAATGTTCGCGGAGTTTCGTTCCGTGAGCGATGTTTCCGCCAAGCGAAATAAGCTTTCCGCGTTCGTTGGCAAGAGCGCTGTAGAACGTGCTGGTGGCGTCGCATTTTTGCTTGAGTGTACGGCCGCTGCCGGTGCTCGCCTGAAATGTGGAATACGCTTTGTTGGCACGCGCGGCGGTCTCGTTGATGCGGGCAGCCATCTCGATCTCGTAAACCTTCGCCGAGGCCGCCGAGTTTGCAGATACCTGCGGGCTGATCCTTAACCGCTCCAAACCTGCGGTTGCATCTGGATTTATCGGATTGATCTGAAGCGAATCGGCATAAGCGACAGCAGCTTTATCGACCTCGCCAAGTTTGGTCAATGCGTCGCCTTTTCGCCAGTAAGGTTCAGCCATGACCTGCGCGTCGGCGGTGATCGCGCCTTTGCCGTAATTCGATTTCAGAATGCCGATCGCGGCATCGAATTCGGCGACCGCCGCACGTTCGTTGTTCTTCACCTCAGAATAGACGCGGCCGCGGATGATGCGGGTCTTTACGTCCGCACCGTTATTCGCAACGGGCTTTCCGGCATATTCGGCGGCAGGAATATTCGACAAAATGGCCTGCTCTTTCCAAGCGAGGAGTTTGATCTGCTTATCGGGATGGCCAAGCAGAAGCTTTGCCCGTTCATATCGGGCCAGGATGCTGTAATCCAGAGCGTTTCGGTCACGGCTGACGCCATCCTTTATGTTGAGCGCGTGGTTGAGAACTTCGAGGAACTCGTTGCGGGCCTTCATCTCGATCGACTTCCCTCTTCTGCGGGCCGATTCGAGCCAGAAGATCGCGTCGTCGTAATACCACCGGGCATTTTCGTACGTAAGTGATTCGGGATACCCGGCCTGATTCACCACGCGCTTGAACTCGGTCTCGTGAAACAAGCCGTCATCCCTAAGATTCGGATCCTCTTTCTCGACGGTAAACAGCGAAATGGCACCTCCGCCCGGGCATTGGTAGGCGCGCAGATCATGCACGTATCGGTCGAACGGTTTCTCCGGAGACTTTCGCCCCGCAGGTTTGCAGGTGTAGCCGTCCTTGGCGAAAGCCATATAGACCCATGACGCTTTCCAACCCGGCTGCATTGCCACAGCCTTTTCGAAATTCTGCCTGGCGTTCGCCTTGTCGCCGAGCGACGCGTAACACTGGCCGAGCCGCAAGTGATACCACGCGTCGTTATCCTTTTTGTATTCCGGATGTGCCATCACGCCCTTGATAGCGTTCACACACCCTTGCATGTCGCGTGCGTAGTATGCGGCGGCGGCTTTGCCTCTTAGTGCGGGAAGGGAAGCGGGGTCCATCGCCAGGGCCTTTGAATACTCACGGTCCGCTTCGAGACCTAGCTTGGCGGCGAAATACAGATCGGCGAGAAGGAGGCGATTCCACACGTCCTCCGGCTTGTTCTGTATCGCGTAAAGAAAGTCGGCACGCGCCTTCGTGAAATGTTTGGTGTCGCCGGTGCTGGTGTAGAGAGCAAAGTGCGCCCGGCCGCGATTTAGCTGGATACCGCCATAAGCTTCCGGTGCGTATGCCAGAAACTTGTTCGCCTCCTCGATCGCCTTTTCGTAATTCCCGGCGTCAAACTCCGCGGCAACTTTTTTCCCGATCGGATCAAGAAACGCACCGCCCCAAAGCCTCTGCGCCGCCGCACCGGCCTCAGCATCCATTTCCTGATACGTCTGAGCCATCGATCCAGCCGGAGCGAAGAGAAAAAATGATAGAAGGAAAATGAGAGTCAAATTGATGGGAAAATTCATGCCTTGTTAGCGTCGGTACAACCTGCTTTGCATATTGTCGGGCAAGTCACCGGCTCACGCAAGCCTGTCTGCAACCCATTCGGCTCTCCAGCTATTTGCCAAGATAGACACGCACTCGTGTTAGTCGTCTTTTGCACGTTTACAAGATGGGAAAGGAAACCGTAGTTCGATCTCACTCAGGTCCGTGATCGGATCAACCTTGATCTCGGTAGTTTCGAGTGTCGGCACACTACTACCGCTCGCCTTGATAGCGGCTTCGAGCTTCGGACAATTCTCATATTTGCCCGAGTAGGTGATGAGGGTTCCGACGATAGAACCTTTTACGCCTTTTATGAGCCTTATTGAAAACTCGCCGTTCTCGTTAGTTTTGGCGTTTATGTCCGGGTGGTAACTATTGCGTCGGGCGACACCGGAGTCCTTAAAAAACTTGACGAATTCATTCGCCACCGGCTTGCCGTCCTCAAAAAGTAAACGGCCGGAAAAGACTACGGTCTCTAAAGTCGTTGGGGCCGTGACGAGTAAACCGAACTGGTGTTCGCCCGGCCCAATACTGATCTTGGTAGCGTCGGAACGCTCTACTTTATTGGGATAATAGAAACGGCCAAAGGGGTGATCACCGTTCATCTTCCCGTCATTATTTACTATCAGTACGTATGAGCCGGCCGGGATCGTATCGATCTCGAAGCTTCCATTTTCATCCGTGCAATCAAACAAGAACATGTGCTCTCTTGCCTTGCCTTGTGCAGGATCGAGCTCTACGCAGACTCGAGCAGTACGTCCGTAAGCGTCATAGACCTTGCCTTGTATCGAGTTGTCGATCACAAAGTCGAAGTTCTCTTCTACGTGGGACTTCGGCCTTAGATCCACCTCAACGAAATCTTCTTTCACTTCGGAATATCGGCCGAATTTATAGCCATCTACCCGTTCGGGTTCAATCTTGTACTTTCCGGGTGGAAGATCATATATCTCGTAAACGCCATTTCGGTCGGTTCGCAACTTTATCTTTTTCCCGTTACCGGTTATATACACATAGCGACCTGCCAAAAGTCTATCTTCCGAATAACCACCCTCCACGGATGCGGCGATCTCCTGTTCAAGTCGTCCCGACACTCTGGTTTTTCCTGACACTTTTGGAAGCTTTTCCAGGTATAGCAGGTCTGCGGAGCGATATTTCGTTGAGCCGGAGCGAGTACAAACGATTCCTGACCAAAGGCCGCCTTTCGATGGTTTTGAACCAAGGTATAAAAGGTACTCCTCACCGATCTCCTCCTCCGAGAATGTCCAGATGCAGTCGGCACCGCCGCCCTGAGCGAACGGAAGCTCCTGACCAACCTTCAAATTGCCCTTGAATACCTTTTCTACGGTCAGGATCGAACGCCTTATATTTCCAACCGAATATATCTGCTTGTTCGGATCGGAGTTTTCTTCCACAGAACGGAGTTTGAGAACCACTACGTTCGGCATCTCTTCGAACTCAACATTGACCGTACCGCTTGCACCGCAACTACAGGCCAAAACCCCATCGACCGTGACCAGGCTGAAAAACAAAAACGCAAAGATCGAAAGTAGTATTCTGAGCATATGATCAAAGGAGCGAAACGATTTTTTCTGTTCGTTGCGGCAACGTAGCTATTGGTTGCCTTAGCCCGTACCGCAAATGCAAGGGGTTAGGCTTGCATAACATGCCTTTGATCTCACTAAGCCGTTTGCCGCAAAACACGGAGGTCAGGCTTTATGTTTACGTTATCCTTAGGTGCCTAGAACGCGGCTTGCCGCAATGCAGTGCGGTCGGGCTTGCCCGACCGTAGCTGGCCATTAAACATTATAGCCCGCTTTAGCGGGCGAAAAAGATCTGTCGCAGGCACAGCCTGCTTCTGAAGTTTTGGGGTAAGTCGCACGGTCAGGCAAGCCTGACCGCACTGCCCCGGGGCAAAGCCCATGAGATCTGGTGGTTATTGCTACTTGGTCTTTGCTTTTGGCTGCCAGCCCGCACCGTCGCCGGTCCATGTCTGTTTGTCAGCGGGTATGTGGCCGGTGTCGCTGAACGCCGCAACGCGTGTCGATCCGTCGGCACGTACGGCGATGACGGTAATAGACGCGTTGGCAATCGCCATATCGCGCCACAGCCTGCCGTCGCCCGAAAGCGCACGGCTTACGAACCAGCGGATAACATTGCCGTGGCAGACGAGGACGTCATGCAGATCGCGGTCGGGCGACGTCTGCATATACTTTGCCCAAGCTGCGTCGAGACTTTGGTCGCATCCGGCGGTGTCGTCCTCAGACGGCTCTTTTTTATCTGAAGCCGAAGCGGGTGTGCACTCATTCAACAACGGATCTCTTGTCGGAGTGAGCTTTATTGACTTGCCTATGTCATCTGCAGTTTCGCGTGCGCGGGTGTACTCGCTGCTGACGAATGTGTCGAATTTCAACCGAAGCTTCTTTAGCCGCTTTCCCATGAAGCGCGCCTGTTGATGGCCGAGCTCCACAAGCTTCTTTCCGGTCTTTGAATCGGCCTTGTCCTCGTGATCGTATTCACCGTGTCTGATCAGATAAATGTAGCGGACACCCTTCTCGTTCTTCGGCGTACTTTGGCCCAAGCCGTGAACTGGTGTGAACACCAAACAGGCTGCGATAAGTATTAAGACGTAAGTGAATCTGCGGTTCGTCATAAAAGTTTCACGATCAGAGCCGAATGAAGATGTGGTCGGCATCCACCAGCGTGGGACTTTGCCCAATGGCCCGACCTTAGTAGCTGTTGGCGGCTTTTCGAAACCTCACCGGCTCGAATGCGTACAGCGCATGTTTCCTTTGCTCATATCGGCGTTTGTTATTATACGCCAAGAGGTGAGATGTGAACGCTCTCAAAGCGACGGGCGGCGTTTTTCCCACCCGGCAGCCTTCTGGTATGCATCGGCGAGTGCGAGCAATCGCCCTTCGGACAACGGCGGCCCGCCGATCATGAGACCTATTGGAAGGCCTGTTTTCGAAAACCCGCAAGGCACTGAGATCGCAGGCAGGCCGGCAATGCTGAATGCGAACGTGCACGCATTCAGTGCGAACGGTTCGGCGGCATCGGCGATCCGTATCGGCAGTCCGGGAAGCGTCGGACACAGAACGACGTCAACATCCGCAAATGCTGTTCCGATCGTTCGGCGATGTTCCTCAAGCTGCTTCATCATCCGCGCGTACTTGTCGTGCGAAACCTTCTTGCCTTCCAGGATATCTTTGCGCGTCCTCGCATCGTAAAGTTCGGGCGATCTGGACAGGTAAGGTTCGTGAAATGCGTACTCTTCGGCCCCGATAATGTCGTCCAACTCCGGCATCGGCAGTTCGGCGTCCCTCACGTTCGCAACTAGCGAGCGGATCACATTTACTGCGTCCGCAAACACAGCCTCAACCTCCTGCTCGACCGGGGCATCACAGATCGGGACGACCGCCTTCAAAAGCCCGACGCGGATATCTGAAACAGGCGGCGGCGAAAATGGATCGTAGGCCATGGCAACCGGGTGGTCTGTCATCGCACGAAACATCAAAGCCGTGTCGGCTACCGTTCTGCAAATCGGGCCAATATGATCGAATGATTGTGAAACAAATACCAGCCCTTTTGTGCTGACAACATCATATGTCGGCTTAAGCCCCACAACACCGCAGCTCGACGCGGGAATGCGGATCGAGCCGCCGGTATCGGTCCCGACCGATCCAAAACAGAGACCGGCCGCGACCGCTGCCCCGTTACCTCCTGACGAACCGCCCGCAACATGGTCGAGGTTCCACGGATTATGAACAGCCCCGAATTTGCTGATCGCCGATGTGGTTCCACCGGCGAATTCATGCATGTTCAGCTTGCCTAAAAAGATCGCACCGGCAGCTTTGAGTTTTTTTACTACCTCGGCATCTTCGGTTGGGACGCGATCGGCAAAGACACCGCTCGCGGCGGTCGTTCGGACGCCGGCCGTATCGATATTGTCCTTGATGGCGATAGGAATTCCATGAAGCGGACCTCGCAGGCGGCCGTTCATGATCTCCTGCTCAGCTGTGCGGGCCTCTTCCATCGCGTGCTCGCGTGTAACCGTAATGAAAGAGTTCAACCGCTGATCCAGCCGGTCGATTCGCTCGATACAGGCTTTTGTCAGTTCGATGGGAGAGACCTTACGGTTAGCAACCGCCGAAGCGGCCTCGCTCAGGTCGAGCTGTGTGACGTCGCGGGACACGGCGGAGTTGGAATGGCCTTGACGACCGCAATCTACGGCAAGAGTACCAACGGCCGCCGAAACGCCGACGATGAAAGTTCTCCTGTCGATTTTCTCTTTCATGGCCTGGAAACTAGCCGCACACTGTCATAAGCCGACCATTTGTTCGTCGGAGGCACAGCCGCCTCCGAGAACGGTGGGGGTGTCTCACGGTCAGGCAAGCCTGACCGCACTGCGTTTGGGCAAGCCCGACATTGGCGCATCAGTTTCTGGTTGTTCTTATGCCGATGTTCGATTACTTGGGTCGGACAAGCCTCGGAGTAATGGATCGCGATACTCTTGGTCTTTTTCGTTCCAATAGGCTAGTCGAGTCGCGAAATCAACGTTAAAAAAACACTCGAAATAATCGTCTTCACGACCGTCCTCACTATCATTGCAAAAGAGTTTGATATTAACCGTTTGCGAATCAAAATCTACGTCACCCTCATGCAACGCGATAGCGGTAAACATCTGTTTCTTGACCATTCGCAGTCTGTCCGACGTTAGCTCATAAAGGCTGCCAAGTATAGAAATCAGCTCATCGCTATCTTCACCGGAACGGGAGAACTCAACACCATCATGGTAAACATGTTCTTGGACGAGTTGAAGCTCCTCGTTTTCATCCTCATGAAGCCCGCCTTGAATTCCTTTCACCATTTCGACGTTCAAACCAGCCTCGTTTCCTTTATGTGAGGCGGTTAGGTGAAATCGGAATCGCTCATCATCATCCTTAAAGTCGACGATTCGAAAGACAAGGTCAACGAAGCCCTCCCCACTAAACTGATCCAAAATTGGCAGGCCGTTGGCGTCAAGTTGCATTACGCGGCGATTCCTTCTACCCGATTATAAACCGTATCTCGCTCGACGGCCTCGAAGCCCGCCCACTCGATCATTTCGGTAATCTCTTGTTTGGTCATTTTTACTTCGCCGCCGTCCCTAAAGGGGAGAGACGCGGTCGTCGAATAGTTTGTCCCTTTCAGGGACGGATCCGCTAAATGCGTCTGTCCCGTCGGGATGCTCCCGACGCTATTTCATTTGTCCCCTTCGGGGACAGTTTTTTGGACTTCTTGAAGCATTTACAGGGCTTCGGGACCGTTGAATGGCCTTCGTGAGCTATTTTACCCGCTTCGTCAAGGGTTTTTCGGGCTTCGTGAGGAAGTTGCAGGGGTTCGTGAGCGGTTTACGGTATTTCGGAGCAGTATCAACGACTGCCCGCACCAAATTCTGCGTACACGGCCGACGATTTGCAGTTCGCGCAAGCTAGCCGATAAACATTGCCTCTAATCCACTTGTCTTTGGTTACGTTGAACATTGCGTCTCGGGAATAGCGAATGCAATCCGGATTACCCGACTCTTCGATATCAAAGAACAGCATGCCCGGAGGCGTATGCTCACCTTCGATGATCGAGGCAGCTTCATCGATCCGCACTAGTCTCCCGTTTTTAAGGAACGCTATCTTGCGATTGAATTCGCCCTGGAAACCATCGACAGCTGGCAAAATGGCTTTGGCCTCACCGTTTAGAATGCCTGGACGAAATATATACATCTCGTCCCAGTCGAAACTTGTTGCGTCGCCGATTGTTATTTGGCAAGGCGTATCGAAGTTGCAGGATTTGTCGATCAGAGACCCAACGTCTTTGTCGAAGGATGAAAGCGCAGGTTCACACGCGGTCCCTAATAACGTCAGCAGGAGAATCGCAGCTAATCGTCGCATTGTAATTCCCACACTTCACTCAACATAAGACTCGACGGCAAACTTACACAGCGGCGACGCGGCCATTTCGATTTTGGATTTTAGATCGCCGATTTTGGATTCATGCCGACGCTACGCGATTGTAAACCGTATCTCTCTCCACAGCCTCGAAGCCTGCTCGGTGGATCATTTCGATGATCTCTTGTTTGGTCATCTTCACTTCGTTGTTGGATTCGACGGAGTAGCTGTGGGTGAGTTCGCCGCCGTCGGTTATTGTGCCGTCGAGGTCGTTGGCGCCGAAGTGGAGGGCGGTTTGGGCGGTGGATTTGCCGAGCATGACCCAATAGGCCTTGATGTGGTCGAAGTTGTCGAGCATCAGCCGCGAGACGGCGATGGTTTTTAGATTGTCGATGGCGTCGGGGCCGGGAAGTTGCGAGAGTGCGGTTCCGGGCGGATAGAAGGCGAGCGGAATAAAGCACTGGAAGCCGCCGGTTTTGTCCTGCTGCTCTCTTAATCGAACAAGGTGGTCGATGCGGTCTCCGGTCGATTCGATGTGGCCGTAGAGCATCGTCGCGTTGGTCTTTAGGCCGGCTTGGTGAACTTTGCCAGCGAGTTCGAGCCAGCGGGCGCCGTTGCATTTATGGTCGCAGATGCGCGAACGTGTCGGCTCGGCGAAGATCTCGGCACCGCCGCCGGGGCATGAATCCATTCCGGCCGCGTGAAGTTTTTCGATCACGTCTTCGTCGGACATCTTGTAAAACCGCGCGAAGAAATCGAGCTCGACCATCGTCAGTGCTTTGAGATGCAATTTTGGGAACTCGCGTTTGAGCGATGAGAAAAGATCGGTGTAATACTCGAAGGGAAGTTTCGAGTTCAGCCCGCCGACGATATGCAGTTCGGTCGCGCCTTCTGCGACAGCCGCACGAGCGATCTCGATGCCTTCGTCGATCGAATGCGTATAGGCGCCTTCCTGACGGGCACGTTTATAAAAGCCGCAGAACTTACAATCTGCGACGCAAATATTCGTGTGGTTAAAATGCCGGTTGACGTTGTAATACGTCGTCAAGCCGTGCTTTCGGCGGCGAACTGTGTCGGCGAGTTTGCCGAGCGCGTTCAAGTCGGCAGTATTGTAAAGCGCGACGCCTTCGTCGAACGTCAGGCGCTCGCCGTCCTCAACCTTAAACACGATGTCCTGAAGATTCCGATCAAATGAGAACTGCATAATTCCTTAGTGCAATTCTATCAAAATGGGGGTTAGCGAACCATCTTGAGGCGAGACCCCGTAGCCGGGATGCCGACCACTCGTGGGAAGTCGCTTTTTAGTCGTGAGCAGGCTCCGGCAGGTCGAAAAACTCACTTTTAGTTCGATTCAGTGCCGCGTAAATGAGCCGAAAGTTCTCAATTGTTGGCTTCAGGTTTACGTACTTGTCTACGATCCTTCGCTGTCGAAAGACAATGAAAGTGTTCTCAACGTTGGGGTCGACCTTATTAAGGTGCGCATTGGTCTTTGTGTCGCCGAAGTGTGGGACGAAGGTAAGCGCGGTATTTCTCACATTTAGCTGCGCGCCGAGTTCTTCGAGCTGCGTTCGGCGGCGTTCGGGGCTGTAGCCCTTTGTATCTCCATAGACAAAATAGACCTTTAGGAATTTTCCCCGTTTGACGCTCTCCTGTTCGAGAAAGGCGATCCAGGTTCGTATTTCGCTCCAGTCAGGCTTGTTTCCGACAAAATACAGAACGCCCTGGAATCGGCCATATCTGCAGACCGGACAGGCTTCCGATCCTTTGTCCGGGCCGTATGCGTGGTATGGCCCGAACGACGGCTGGCCATCACCGATGCTCAATCCGGAACGATGGTCGGACTCCTGCTTCCTCGGATAGTTCGGGATATTGAGCCCGAGGATAATGTCGTGTTCCGCGATCTGAAGGTCGCCTTTGATCAAAGGGAACAACGTTCCGCTGCCGCCGCGAGGCGCCGAAGCAGGATGTTTTTTCCGGAAAGGGATCAGCCGTTTGTCATCGTCGAAAACGAGGTCGTCGAGCCAGTATTCGTTTGCGATCTCCGGCTCCTTGACCATCAGATGAATGTGAGCGGGATCTTCGCGTCCCGGATATGGTCCCGGACGGTTCGTCTTTATCGTATATTTGCCGTTCTCGTCGGTCTTGATCCAGCCTCGGATGTGGCCGTGCCGAGTTTGGTTCTCCGGCTTGTCGTTTCGTGGAGAATAATAGCCGTCATTGTCGGTCTGGTGATAGTAGATGATCACGTTCGGGGCGGGCGTTCTGCCGTCGATCTTGAAGACCGTTCCCGTAACGATCAGCTTTTGGCCTTTTTCGTCCCAGCCGGGGCTTGTGTCTTCGGATCGGATCTCCTTCGGCATTCCGAAATACATAAGTTCGCAATAGCCTTCCTCGCATTCGCCGCCGACTCGCGTCGGAGCGGGCGTCGGAGCGGATCGTGTTATTTGAGCGTGGCTATCGCAGGAAACGGTCAAGAGGATAAGGAGAATGGAAATTATCAGGTGAAGGTGTCTTCTTTGTGTTTTCATGCTGGTAGGATGGCACAAAAACACCTGCGCGGAACGTCAAATGTTGTGAGATGAGTCTAAAGTGCGGTGTCCTGATTACCGGCAACGAGCTTGCCCTTGAAAGCCGCGGCAAAGTTCCGACTGAGCCGTAGTTCAGAACCGTCGGACATGATCACGTCGTAGTCTCCGTTGCCCCTTGAACGGTATGATCGGACGGCCGCAATGTTCACTATCGTAGATTTGTGAACACGAACGAAGGTCTCGCTGTTCAACATCGCGGACATCGACCGCAGAGTGCCGTTGTGCAGATATCTTTTTTTCAAATGGTGGATGTAGACATACGGCGAAGAGGCCGAAACGTACAGAATATCTTTGATCTCGATGACCGTACGTCTGCCGCCGTCGGCAACGACCATCGTGCTGCGCGAAGCCTCATTCTTGGGAGTATCGCCCATTCCTGCGATTGGCATACTGTCCACAGGCTTTTCGACACCGCTCATCCTAAAAAGCACGAGTGCCACGGGATAGACGATCAGAAGAATAAAGCCATAACGCGTGAGCTCATACTCGAACGTCTGGCGGTATGGGAACGTGTGGCCGTAAAGGGTTGCGGATATGACCTGGATAAGCAGCGGATAGCCGAACAAATGGACTAGTGCGGGTATGATCGCTATCAAGATCACCGAGAATTTGCCGCGGGATCTGCCCGAAAAGTAGAATTGCCCCAAGAGTAACGGGACAAAAAGCCACCAGAAAGAACTGAATAAGAACGACTCGGAAAAATAGAACGAAGAATGGCTCTGAAAAGAGGATTCCAGCAGGTCAAGAATTACGTTCAAGCCCACACAAACGGCAAGGCCGACAGAAAGGATCGCGAATTTGTTTGATCGTGTCGAATCTGATCTTGTGAACATCTACACACCGTAAGCAGAACGCAGAATTTCGCCGGCCCGCCTAATTCGTTCTCCATTGTTTCCACGCCACGAATTGCTGTCGTAATAGTAATACCACGGTACGCCGGGATAGTAGTGGCGAAGCATTGGCGCACACATCGAGAAGCAAGGAACGCGTTCGCTGAAGATCTGGATCACCGTTAGGTCTGGCCGTGTACGAAACCAGTCGGCAGCCAACCCTTCCGAATGCAGACCGACCTCGGCATCCGGCGTCGCTGCAGGGCCGTAGACTCGAGCGAGTTCCGCTATCGTGACGTTCGGATTTACCTGAATGCCTACGACGCCATTGCGGTCGCGGTAAAGCCATGCGGTAACGTTTATTGCCCCGAGGGCTTGTGGGGTCGTAAGAACAGGGTTTGCCGTGCGCCGATAGCGAAGTGCCGCTTCCGGCAGCCGCAAGTCGCACCTGGGAGAGTCCAATGGCTTTGAGTTCGGAATCCTTGGCATGCGTCCACCTCAGTTACTTCTCAATCTGCGGTAACCGATCTATTTTCATCGATTTTAGCAGAATATTACCCTATCATATAGCCTATGAAATTTGGGCAAGTCGATAACCCGGACCAGGTTGACTTCACGATACCGGCGGATGATCCGGCAACGAAGGGTGTTTTTGCGTCGGAGAATGCGAAGGAGATGGAGGTTTGGGTCGGCTGTGCTAAGTGGAACAGCAAGGACCTGAAGGGCTTTTATCCAAAGGGCGTGAAGGCGAAGGACGAGCTGCGGTATTACTCGACGCAGTTCAACTGCATCGAGCTGAACGCGACATTCTACAAGCGTTATTGGGAGAGCACTTATACGAATTGGCGCGAAGGCGTCGAAGAGAATTTCAAGTTCTTTCCGAAATTCAATCAGGGTGTGACGCACTATTCGCGTTTGAAGGACGTCGAACAGCGATGCGAAGAATTCGCCGAGAATATAGTCTTTTTGAAAGAGAAACTTGGCGTTCCGCTCCTGCAAATGCACGATAATTTCAGCTCGAAAGGTTTCGACCGCGTTGAGAATTTCATCGAGAATGTCTGGACCTTTGATATACCGATCGCGATGGAATTTCGCCGGAGCGAATGGCACACGGACCCTGATATTTCCGAGCGGCTTTACGCTCTGATGGAAAAGCACGCGATCACGAATGTGCTCGTCGATACTGCGGGCCGCCGCGATCTGATGCATATGCGCATGACGACGCCGACGCCGTTCATCCGTTGGGTCGGTGCGAATCATGAGTCGGACTATTCGCGTCTGGATGACTGGGTCGAGCGGCTAGGAGATTGGAAGAAGCAGGGAATGCGGAAGCTTTATTTCTTCGTCCATCAGAACGTCGAGCAGGAATCGCCGCTGCTTTCGCAGTATTTTATCAATAAGCTTAACAAGAAGCTTGGCATCGACCTTCACGTTCCGCTAACCGCGAAAGATGTCGAGAAATAGCCCGATCCCGCCCGTTTCATGGCAGGGTTTCTAGTCTTCGACCGGTTCCTTTGCTGTACGCTCGGCCTGTCGAAAAGCCTTTATCGCCTCGACCATCGCTGATTCACAGCTGAGGTTCTCGTTGAGTTCGATCAATTCCTCAGAATTTTTTCGTATAGCGACGAGAGTTCCGCGACTGTCTGCAAGCGCAGACGAGACGGAGATCGTGGTGGTGTTGCTCCTACCAGTCAAAAAAGTGAGAGACCGCATATCTTGCCATAGACACGTCTGGACCTTACCCCTTCTTTTGTAGGTGAACCCGTTTTGAAAGATGCGAAGTTCTTCGCGGCTCAGAGAGAATTGAAGCCAGACGAGCCAAAAACACGGCAGCGAAAATGCGACGCAAACGAAGCCGGTCAGATAGGCCTTTTCGGACATTAGTCCAATGCCAGATGTTGAGAGCACAAGGGCAAAGAACAAAAAGATCACTATCAGTACGAGGTTCGGCTTTGCGCGAAATGAAGAGATCAGGTCGCCAAAGGCCCGTTCGGTGAGACCGGTTTCTTTCATGTTGTTCCCATGCTGCTTCAATTCAAAAAGACCGCACCGCCAAACGTCGCGAGCAAGATCACGCTGACGAAGGCATTCGTCGTAAAAAATGCGGCATTCATCCTTGAAAGGTCATCCGCTTTTACAAGCGTGTGTTGATAAAAGAGAAGCACGCCGACCGCTATCACACCCGCAAGCGAGAGCCATGCCATTCCTGTAACGAGCCAAAGGAAGACCAAAACTATGAACGCTTGAAAATGAAATATCCTCGCCATCCAAAGCGCCCGTGCGACCCCGATCTTTGCGGGTACGGAGTATAGTCCGGCCTTGCGATCAAATTCTATGTCCTGGCAGGCATACAGAACGTCAAACCCAGCCGTCCAGACGAGTACGAAAAGCGAGAGGAGAATTGGCACCTCGTCAAAAAGACTGCCGCGAACTGCGATCCAAGCCGCCGAAGGCGAGATCGCCAGTGCCGCTCCGAGGATAAAATGCGCGAGGGCGGTGAAGCGTTTGGCGTAGCTATAGCCGAGCACGAAAAGAAGCGCGACCGGCGAAAGAGCAAAGGTCAGCCAATTCAGCGAATATGCCGCGAGCAAGAAGACTGCGATCGAAACATAGAGAAATGCCCACGCAAAGCCAACGCTCAACTTTCCGCTCGGGAGTTCGCGATTTGCTGTTCGCGGGTTTTGAGCATCGATATCGCGGTCAGCGATACGATTAAAGGTCATTGCCGCAGAACGGGCACCTACCATTGCGACCGTGATCCAAACGATCTGTTTAATCGTCGGCAAGCCACCTGCCGCAAGGATCGCTCCTAAGAATGCAAAGGGAAGAGCAAAAAGGGTATGCTCGAACTTGATCATTTCGAGCGTGGTCGTAAATCGCCGCCAGGTCGTGGTCATTGCTTGAAAAAGCTAAAGTTTAGCACCTTAAGCCACTTAAGTCGTCTCGCGAAACGAACCTCTGACCCCTAATGCCCAGCGGCCGCACACACGATCTCATTACTATTGGCCTCGCAATACCTGCGGCTGCGGGTTCATTCGGTGTCACTAAAAACTTCACGGCTGCTATGGTCTTTGCCGCAGCATTCATTTTCGGCGGCCTGATGTTCGGGCCGGACTTGGACACACGCTCAAAGCAATATTCCCGCTGGGGCGTTTTCCGCTTTCTTTGGTTCCCGTATCGCACGTTCTTTAAGCATCGCTCGCGCTTCTCGCACGGACTGATCCTCGGCACGGCGATCCGTGTGATCTATTTTTTGGGAGTTTGCTCGCTGATCGTGATCGCGGGTTCATGGATCTACGCGGCGGCGGTCGGCGGAAAGGTCATCTCGATCGCGGAGTTTACCGCGTTTTGGCGTTCATTGGGTGAGACGGTGCGGAATAACGTCGGTGATCGGCTGCTCTTAACGGTCTTTCTAGGATGTTGGCTCGGCGCCGCGAGCCACACGTTCACAGATCTTGCGGGCACCTACATCAAGACTGGCAGCCGGCCGAAACTCTTTTAGCCCTTGCCGCCAGTACGAGCGGTTACGAGGCGAAGAGCGTGCTTGCGGACGGCTTCGGGCACGTTTCGGTCTTTTGTCAGGCCTTGAAGGTCGCGCAGTTGTAGCCGGTTCATTATCGACATCGAGTTCCCGAGAGGCGTTCGCGGATTTCGCGCAAGGCTAAGCTGGATCATATAGCTGCGGCCCCATTGTTTGTTCATCGAGATCTGCCGCAGCACTTCTTCGGGAACGGTTCGCATCGTTGCGATCTTCTCGACCTCTTGCTCCGTGATCTTTGGGTTGTTGATAACGGCCGAGGAAACAAGCTTGTTCGGGTCGCGTATCAGGATATTGCGTGCTTCGCGGTCGCCCTTCATACCAAGTTTGACGCGGTCCTTGACGCCCATACGCATTATGCGATTGAGCACAGAGATGCGCTCGTTCGTCGCCTCATCCTCGGAGTGAAGCTCGCCCAGGATCTTCGCCATTATCGCCTGACGCTGCTCCTCGCTCTCCTCGTAGATCTCTTCGATGTACTCGAGGCTCAGCCAAGAATCGTCCGTCTCTCGATCAAGAACTTCGATGTGCTTGGCGATCAAGAGAGCGTCTTCCTCGGACATCTCGTTCTCTTCGAGGTCTTCGGCAAACTCGGCCTGCTCCAGGAATTCGGCCGCGGCTTCATTGCCTTGTGCGCGAAGTTCACTGGCGATCTGTGCGGCACCGCGTTCTTTCTCGAAGAATTCGCGTTTTGTTTCCGCGGCCCGGCGTTCTGCTTCAGGCGAGCGATTCGGATTCGCAAGGATCGCGTCAATTATCGCCGCGTGACGGATAAGGAGCTGCTGATTTAGAGCGATGCGTTCGAGAAGTCCGCCGTCTGATGTCGAGCGGGCAAGGGTTTCGATCGATTCGGGAGGTGTCGTCGGGTTTGAAACGACCGCGGTGTAGATCTCGACCGGCATTGCGGTCGAACGAGCAAAATGTGCAAGAACCGGCGGCGCAGCTTTTTCAGAACGCAGCTGCATTTCGAGCGAATCGATCGCTTGGCTGCCGAGTGTTTCGTGAGCATTCGCCGAGAGTTCCGCATCGTCGCCGTTCGCCAGCCCGACAAGCAGTTCGAGCAGATCCTCGCCCGGCAGCGGCAAAAGGCCGCGCGAGGCCGCGAGCTGCGCTGGACGCGGTGCCGCACCGGTCAGAACGGCTGAAACGGCGGGATTTACTGAATAGATCTCGACGGACATAGCGAAGTGCCCAGAAAAACAGCGGCAGGCAAGCTAATTCTAGCAAAAAGAGAGGTGTTAAGTCTCACTTTCTTGGGTCTTTGGCCCCACTAGGAGAACAAATCTAGAAACTTTGAAGGATTTTTCTCAAAAATGCGCTAAATTCCGTATTTCCTGTAAAATAGATATTTTTCGAACCTTGCAATGATCAAAGAACAACTAGAGAAACTTATCGCCGACAGACATGCAAAGATCGGCGTGATCGGCCTTGGATACGTCGGATTACCGCTGATCGTCGAGTTCGCGCTTAAGGGCTTTTCGACGATCGGTTTCGAAGTCGATGAGAAGAAGGTCGAGCAGCTCACCGCCGGCACTTCCTACATCGTCGATGTTCCGGATGCGAACGTTGCCAAATGCGTTGGTGAAGGCAAACTTATCGCTACGACGGATTTCAGCCGTCTCGGCGAATGCGACGCGATCATCATCTGCGTTCCTACGCCTCTGCGAAAGACGAAGGACCCGGATATGAGCTTCATCCTTTCGGCCGGTGAAAAGATACAGGACAGCCTTCGCTGCGGCCAGCTCATCATTCTTGAATCCACGACCTATCCCGGAACTACGGATGAGGTACTCGAACCGATGTTCGAAGAAAAGGGCTTCAAGGTGGACGAGGACTTCTTGCTCGCGTTCTCGCCGGAAAGGGTCGATCCCGGCAATCCACAGTTCCAAACACACAATATTCCGAAGGTCGTGGGCGGCGTAACGGACGATTCGACCGACGTCGCCGCGATGCTTTACGGGCAGATCGTCAACGAGGTTCATCCTGTGTCGAGCGCACGTGTTGCCGAGGCTGCGAAATTGTGGGAGAACACCTTCAGGGCGATCAATATCGGAATGGCGAACGAGATGGCAAAGCTTTGCAATGCTCTCGGCATCGATACTTGGGAGGTCGTAAGGGCCGCGGCGACGAAACCATTCGGCTTTATGCCGTTCTTCCCGGGACCGGGAATCGGTGGGCACTGCATCCCGCTCGATCCGCACTATCTCTCGTGGAAGGCGCGCCAACACGGCTTTGATTCGAAGTTCATTTCCCTTGCGGAACAGGTGAATTCGACGATGCCGAATTACGTCTTTGACCTCGTGTCGGCCGCGTTGAATCAACAGAAAAAGGCGGTCAACGGCTCGAAGGTGCTGATCTTGGGGGTCGCATACAAGAAAGATATCGACGATATGCGCGAATCGCCCGCTCTTTCGATCATAGACCTTCTGCGGGCGGACGGAGCTGACGTCGTATATCACGACCCGTTCGTCGCTGAGGTTACGTTCGACCACGCATACACGATCGGACACGGCGAGCCGCTCTACAATCAGGAACTTACGGACGAGCTTATTTCGGGTGCTGATTGCGTCGTGATCTGTACGGAACACTCGACGGTGGACTACAACCGCCTCTGCGAACTCGCCGGCGTCGTTGTCGATACCCGAAACGCCCTCTCACCTGAGATCCGGAAAGGCTGCCATGCAAGGATCGTTCGGTTGTAGTTAGGTGGCAATGCAAAAGATTCTCCTAATAGCGGGTGCTCGGCCGAATTTTATGAAGGTCGCGCCGATCTACGCCGAGATGAAACGGCGCGCCGGTGCTTTTGCGCCCATGATCGTCCACACGGGCCAGCATTATGACCAAGCGATGTCGGATGCGTTCTTCAGCGATCTAGGAATGCCGGAGCCTGACATCAATCTTGGCGTCGGTTCAGCGTCCCATGCGCAGCAGACGGCAAAGATAATGACGCTCTTCGAACCGGTCGTAGAAAGGGAAAGGCCGGACTGGGTCGTTGTTGTAGGTGATGTCAATTCGACCATCGCCTGCGCTCTTGTCGCGGCGAAGATGGGCGTCAAGGTCGCGCACGTTGAAGCCGGGCTGCGTTCACACGATCGTACAATGCCCGAGGAGATCAACCGTATTCTCACGGACTCGATCTCGGACCTTCTGCTTACACCTTCACCCGATGCGGATGAAACGCTTCGCCGCGAAGGCGTCGATGAGAGCAAGATCCGCTTTGTCGGTAACGTGATGATCGATTCGCTGCTAGACCATCTGAAAGTTTCGGAGCGGTCGAACATTCGTGAGACGCTTGGAGTTTCTGCTGGTGAATACGCCGTAACTACGCTGCATCGCCCGTCGAATGTCGATGATCGAGAAATATTCGCAGGTATCGTTGGCGCTCTCGTCAAGATCTCAGAACGCCTGCCGATCATCTTTCCGGTTCACCCGCGGACGAGACAGAAGCTTGCTGAATTCGATCTCGAACGAGCTCTCGTCGATTCGCAGATAAAGCTGATCGAGCCGCTCGGTTACCTTGATTTTCTGCGCATTTACAGCGGAGCAAAGCTCGTCTTGACGGATTCCGGCGGACTGCAGGAAGAGACGACCGTTCTCGGCATCCCGTGTTTGACTCTACGAGAGAATACTGAACGTCCGATCACGATCGAGATGGGCACCAATGTCCTTGTCGGTGTTGATCCTGCGCGGATCTTGGAAGAGGCGATCAGGTCGCTTGATGCGGAGCGGCGAGAACTTCAAACTCCACCGCTTTGGGATGGGAAGGCGGCCGAGCGGATATGTGATGCACTGGAAAGACCCGCTGCATAACCTAAGTTACGCAGCGGGCCGTTCTATGATCCAAAATTTCCTCTTTACTTCTTTTCCATCGGGTAGCCCGCTTGTTTCCAAGCCTCGGTACCGCCCTTCATTGCAAAAACGTCTTTGTAACCTTTTTCGATAAGTTTGACTGCCAGACCGGCACTCGTATGTTCGTTCGGTCAGGAACAGTAGATTATTATCTTTTTGCCTTTCGGGATCTTGCTGTACTCCGCCTCGGGAGCGAGCATCGGTATGTTGATCGCACCCGCGACGTGCTCGACATCAAATGCCGATTGACTGCGGGAATCTATAAAGACCGCCTCTTTCGCATCAAACGCCTTTTTTGCATCTTCGAGCGTGATCCGCGGAGCTTTCGCCATCGCCTCTTCGTGCGGATCGGGCGTCGGTGTCGTTACAGCGATCTTTTTCGCGGACGAGTTGCCGTTGTCCTTTGAGATCGCGATCGGCGCCGCCGATTGGCACCCTGCGAAAACAGCCAGGCTTAGGAGCGCTGAAAGTATAAGTAGATTTTTCACTTTTCTCCGAATGCCGCGAGAACCTCGTCGGCGTGTTTTGAAACATCGACCTTGTCGAAGATCTTCACGATCTTGCCTTGTTCGTCTATAAGGAACGTCTTTCGGAACGTACCCATATATTTACGGCCGTACATCGATTTCTCGCCCCAGACGCCGTAATCATTAACGATCTTCTTGTCGGTATCGGCAAGAAGGTCAAAGGGGAGCTGGAATTTCGAGATGAATTTCTGATGCGACTTCTCATCATCGGTCGAAACGCCGAGGACCTTTATGCCTTTCTCGTTGAAGACCGCATCAGCGTCGCGAAAGGAGCATGCTTCCTTCGTGCAGCCCGGCGTATCGTCCTTCGGATAGAAATAAAGCACGATCCGCTTTCCCTTAAAGTCAGAGAGCTTAACGGTCTTGCCGTCCTGATCCTTGGATGAGAAATTTGGTGCCTTATCGCCTGTCTTTAGCATTACCTAGTATTCTGATGTATTTCGCGTCGCGCCGCAACGCTGAAAGCTACTTGGCTTTCCCGAAGTTCCACTTCAGGCCGGTCGTGAATAGAAAATCGTTCTTTTCCGTATTCAGCGGAGGATCGTTATTAAAGCGATTCCCGATCGTAAAGAACACGCCGACACGCTTCGTTACATCGACAGAAACGGTCGAATCGCTGATAAAGCGGAACTCCTGCTTATCGGTGATGTTCTGATAAAAAGTAAGAGTTCCAAGGACCTTAAGGCGGCCATTGAACCTGTGCTTGAACACGGTGCCCGCGAGCCCTTCGGGCGTGTCGGTCTTCGCGTCATCCTGCCAGGTTCGGTTCCATGCTATTCCACCGAGGAGATCAAGCTCGGTCCGATCATTCTTGATCGTGTGATGCCCAAGGCCTGCACCTACGATCGAACGGAAGATCAGCTTCTTTGGCCGGTCACGCTCAAAGTCGTAGGAGACGAAGCCGAACCGCTTCTTGTCGATATTGCGGTCGTAGCGTGCGCCGCCCCAAAACGCATTTGAGGTCGTGATCGCAGTGCCGGATCCTCGGCTCGAAAACCATAGACTTCTTGCATAAACGGTCAACTTGTCCTTGGTGCCCTCTTTGACCGCCCGGAGACTTGTGGTCAAAGTTGCCGTCTCCGAGTTGCCTGAGGCATAGTTATAGCCGATCGTAGCGTTGCCGGTCCAACCGCTGAAAAAACCGAAGGCCCGGCCTTGGCCGAAAAGCTTGGGTTGCGGTGCTTTTTCTGGAGCCTCCGCCGCCTTCGCTTGTGCTTTCGCAGCGTCTGGCGGAGTTTTCACTTCAGGCTTTGCTTCGGCGACCGATTCCGGCGATATTTTTTCGACCATCGAAGCGGCTATCTTGATCACGCCGGCATATGTTGTCTCCACCTCGATCGCTTCATCGGATCGGTTCACGATCGTGCCGGTTACGCGATCGCCATTCTTCAAGGTAATGTGGTCGCCAACTGCGAATGTCGTGGATGCGAACAAGATACAGGAGAACATTAAAGCTGAGATCGTTTTTATCATTTCTTTACTGCCGGGAGGAATTGCCCAAGGAGACATGAATTGAAATAATCCTAACATTCTGAGGACTCGATGTGAACGGGCGGCCGAAGGAAGCCTGGCAGGCAGAAAATGAGATTTTTTAATGAGAAAACCGCTCTCGAACGACTTTCGGACATTCGAAGCCGGTTTGCCGAACGTATTCAGCACGATTTCGAGCACAAGGCGAAAGACTGTTCGACCTGCGAGACCAAAGGAGCTTGCTGCCTCGACGCGCACTTTGTGAATGTTCGCATCACGCGGCTCGAGGCGGTCGCGATAGTGCGGGAGATCGAACAACTGCCTGCCGAAAGCCAAGCTTCCATGCGCCGGAAGATATTAGATACGGTCGAAAGATTCGGGCTGGACGATGCTGCCGAAGACGGTCGGCAAACCTACGCGTGTCCGCTATTTGAACGTGAAATAGGCTGTTTGGTGCATCACACGGCGAAGCCTCTTCCGTGCATTGCTCACGCATGTTATGAGCGGAAGGAGGACCTCCCGCCCGATAAACTGCTGCAGGAGAGGGAAGTGCGTGTTTTTGAGCTATCGAGAAGAACTTATGGTTCGGACGGCTTGCCGAAACCTTTGCCCGTCGCGCTTAAGCATCTGCTCTAAGCCGAATTCCGGCTACTTGACTGTCAGCTCGAACGGCATCAACGCCATTGCCTCGCCATTCTTCATTCGATCGAGCATAGCCGCATAACGGAATGCTCGGCGGATGTCTGCCGGCATTTGAGAAAGCAGCTGTTCCTGAGCTTTCTTTGCCTTTGCATCTTGATCTTGACTTCCGCCGAACCAGGATTCGAGCCATGGAGTGCCGACCGGATAAAGCACGCGTCGGACGTCCTTGTCAGCTGGAAGCTGCGCAAGTTCCTTTGCGACGGAGATTGCCTTTTCAAGGCCGCCAAAATCATCCACGAGGCCATTTTCCTTTGCTTGTGTGCCGGTCCAAACGCGGCCCTGAGCGATGGCGTTGATCGCTTCAGGCGTTTTATTCCGGCCTTGTGCGACCTTTGGAACAAAGCTGTCGTAATAGATCGCATTTGCCTGTTCGACCATCTTTGCACGTTCTTCCGGCGTCCACTTGACCGTCTCACGGAAAATACCCGCGTTCTTGCCGCGCATCACATATTCGTTCGAAACGCCGAGCCAGTCATATAGGCCTTTGACGACCGGCTTGCCCATAAAAAGGCCTATCGAACCCGTGATCGTCGTCGGTTCTGCAATGATCTTGTTTGCGTTGCACGACACGTAATAGCCGCCCGAAGCCGCGACATCTCCCATCGAGACGACGACGGGCTTCTTAGCTTTCGCATTTTCGATGGCCTTCCACATCAGATCGGATGCAAGTGCCGAGCCGCCGGGCGAATCCACGCGGAGCACGATCGCCTTGATCGAGTCATCCTTGGCGGCATCGTTGACGGCCTTTACGATCGTATCTGAACCTACCATGTCGCCATTCAGCAGGCCGTTCGAAGAGCTCCCGGTGTTTATCGCTCCCGAGATGAACACTACCGCGACCTTTTCGCCGTTGCTAAGCCCGACCGAGTCTGTCGGAACTTCGCGATACCTCGAGCCGCTGATCGTCTTCAACTCCGTCTCGGCCGCGTAGCCGAGCCTTGCTTTCAGTGCATCATCGACCTCGTTGCGGTAAAGTGCGTCGTCGATAAGGCCCAGCGATTTCGCTTGGGCGGGCGTGTACGGAGCGTTGTCGATCAACGCCTTAACGTCTTCGACGGACTTCGAGCGTGCTTGCGCGACAGCGCTGGTGTAGCGGCCGTAGTATTCGTCAAGGATCGCGTCGATGACCTCACGCTGGCCGTCGCCCATTTGAGTTTTTGTATATTGGTCGGGTGCGTTCTTGTATTTCGGCCCGATCTGAATGACGTCGGCCTCGACGCCCAGCTTATCGAGCGAGCCCTTATAAAACATCGCCTCGGCGGCAAAGCCGTTGATGAGAAGGTCGCCCGGCGGCGGTACAAATATCTTGTCGGCGGCGGTCGCGATATAATATTCCTTGTTCGAGCCAAGTTCCAGATACGCGAAGACAGGCTTGCCGCCCGACTTGTAGTCAGCGATCGCATCACGCAGCTCTTGGGCCTTGCCCCAGCCGATTCCGGGGAAATTTATATCAAGCAGCACGGCGCCGATGCGTCCGTCAACTTTTGCCTTTCGAAGCTGCGTGAGTAAAGTTGTGAAAGATTGCTCTTGCTGAATACCGAGCGCGCGTTCAAACGGTTGGTCCGGGACATAATCCGGCAGAGAACCGCTTACGTTCAGGACCAGAACGCTGTTCTGCGGCACACTCGGCCGGCTAAGGGACTCAAAGAGCAGAGCGATGACGATAATGCCTATAAGGCATACGATGAGAACGCCCGCGATAATGCCGAAAGCGACCTTTGCTGATTTCGAAAGAGCCATAAGAAGATTTTCCTGATCTTGACCGCTAAGCCAATGCCGCGGTTCATACAAAGTTTAGAGTATATTACGGCATCCAACTCGTTAAAGTTTGGCGACACGAATTCGCCCCATATCGATCTTGTGAAATAGACGCTTTCGGCAACCAATTGTATAGTCAGAACTTATGGCAAAGAAAGGAAATATCCTTATCTGCGATGACGAAGAGATAATGCGGGACGTATTGGAGACGATCCTCTCCAGTGCGGGTTACAAGGTCGATCTTGCAAAAACGGGTGAGGAAGCCCTCGAAGCATACTCTCAGAAGACCTACGACACGGTCCTGATGGATGTGTCGATGCCGGGCATCGGCGGATTGACGGCCCTCGAACGGCTTATCACGATGGATCCTGAAGCGATCGTGCTGATGATAACGGCGTATGCAACGTTCGATACGGCGATCTCTGCGTGGGAGAAAGGTGCCGCCGGCGTCATTCGTAAGCCTTTTCAGAACGAACAGATCCTTGCCTTTGTCGCTCGCGGGATCCGCGACCGGCGAAATCAGGAGGAGCGTCGCCACCTTCGCCAGGCGATGGTCAAGAGTGTCGAACGCGACGGTTTCATCGGGCGTTCTGACGTAATGGAGGATATCTTTCGCCTTGTCGAACGTGTCGCTCAGGCGCGTTCGACCGTACTTATCACGGGTGAGAGCGGAACGGGAAAAGAACTCGTCGCAAAAGCCATCCACGCTTCGAGCCCGCGTGCCGATGCTCCGTTCATCATCGTAAATTGTTCGAATATTCCCGCAGAACTCCTCGAATCCGAACTCTTTGGCCATACGAAAGGCGCGTTCACCGGTGCGGTTAGTTCGAAGAAAGGGCTATTCGAGGCGGCAGATACGGGGTCGATATTTTTGGATGAGATAGGCGACCTGCGGCCCGAAATTCAGGTGCGTTTGCTGCGCGTCATTCAAGAGAGGGAATTCACTCCGCTCGGAGATGTTTCGCCGACGAAGGTGGATGTTCGGATCATTGCCGCTACCAACGTCGATCTAAAGGAGGCCGTAAAAAGCGGGACGTTCCGTGAGGATCTTTATTATCGGCTTTCGGTCGTGCCGATCGAACTTCCGCCGCTTCGAGACCGCCGCGAAGATATTCTACCGCTTGCCCAGCATTTCATCCGCAAATATGCGGAAGAGAATGGCCGCGAGATGAGCGACGCGGTCTCGCCCGAAGTCCTTGCTCTTCTTGAAGCATATCCATTTCCGGGCAATGTTCGCGAACTTGAGAACATCATCGAACGAGCGGTCGTCATCGCGCCGGATGATGAGATCACCGTTGATTGCTTGCGCCCCGAAGTCATAGACCCGCAGGTTGCCGTTGAAATGATGCAAAAATCGGAAGGCACTTCGGATGAGATCGATATTTCAAATGGTGTCGATTTCTATGATGAGGTCAAGAAGTTCGAGGTCGATCTCATCCGCCGGGCTCTTGAGCGAACCGGCGGGCATCAATCCAGAGCCGCGCGTCTTTTGGGACTTAATGCAACAACCCTGAATTCGAAGATCAAGAATCATCATATTCCGACAAAGCACGGCTAAGCCTTCGATGATGCTTCGGACATAATGCCGTTGCCCCGTAAACTCTATGCTCTTTTCCTCAACAGCATCAGGAAAGACGGTCAAGTCGCTCGGCGCAGGCGATCTGATCGACCGGACGATCAGGCTTTATCGTCGTAATTTCGTTGTGTTCATGCTGATAGCTGCGCCGCCTGTGGTTGTCGGCACGCTTCTCGCCCTCGGTTGGTCGCTGCTCACGCGAACTGTCATCTTTCCCGATGCTGCCGTTGCCTCGTCGGACACTGCGACCTACTACGTCACGCTCGTTGTCGGAACTGTGAATGTATGGTTCGTCGAGGTCGTTGCGACCCTCGTTGTGATGGGCGGGGCCTCGCGAAACTTCGTCCGGAATCTGCTTTTTGATGAACCGATATCGTTTCGACAAACTTACGCAAACTGCACGTCGCGGATATGGAGCCTTTTGACCGCTTCGGTGCTGATCACGATAAGTGTTGTCATTGTTGGCGTTATCTCGCTTTATGTCGGATTGTTCGCCGTGTCTATTCCGGTCTTCCTTTTAGGCTTTTTGCTCTCGGGAATCCCGCCGCTTGCCGTGGCCGTCTGTGTTGTTGTGGGCCTTGCGATCATTTATGGAATTCTTTGGCTGACGCTGCTTATCGTCTCGCGCGTGGCATTCGTTCCGCAGGCGATACTGGTCGAAGGGCTTGGTGTTGGATCGGCGTTCGCCCGCAGCTCTTCCTTTTCGACCTGGAGCGTTCGGCGATTGATGGCGTTGCTCGTCTTTACTACGGTCGTTACCATTGCCGCGCTTGCGATCCTCTATGTGCCTATCGCATGGTTTGCCTGGGCGAATGGCGTAGAACTCACCGATGGTGAGATCCTGCCGCTTTGGGTTTCGGTTCTTTATTCGCTCATCGGCCAGCTATGCTTTATGCTTCTTTCGCCGATATGGATGATCGGCCTTTCGCTGCTCTACGTCGATACGCGGATCCAGAGCGAAGCATACGACATCGAACTGCTCGCGACCAGGCGGCTTGGCGAGATCCCTGATCTGCCGCCGGACTATTTCAATCCGCTTCAGCCGGCGCTCGGACACACGAAGAATCGGACTACTGCTTTGGTGCAGCCCGACAATGCCGCATCACACTCGATGCTTGGACTCGAATGAGATATAGGACGCTCATCTTTTCGACACTGCTTTCGATCTGCTTTGTTGCCGGTGCTTCAGCGGCCACACTCAGCGACTATGCGGATCGAGTTCGCCTTGCGCGCTCTGCGGCAGGCGATCTGCAAAAAGCTCTCGCAGTAGGGCCGGTCACTGGCGAGGTGGAAAGCCGGCTTCTCGGCATGATCGAAAAAGCCCTTCCTCCTACGGAAAAGATCGAGGTGTCCGGCACGACGATCCTGACCGACTATAAATGGCTGCACAGCGACATCCAACTGTATCGTGATGAAACGGATGCGGAGCACCGACGTAAAATTGTGGATTCAATTTCCGCCCGGCTGCAGGCTATTGAAGACAGCGTGTCGGAACTCGTTGGCGCTAAGCAGTTCGACCCTACAAAAGATCGTGACAAGGACGCGCTCGGAAAGATCCTGCAACGCGAAGAATACAAGATCACCGAACCGCAGGAATCGCCGCTGACGAGGCTTTTTCAGCGTATTCTTGACTGGCTTTTCAAAGAGTATCCGCGTGCTGAACCGAAGCCGATCGAAATGACCGGGATGCCGAATCTTGCGACGCTTCTGCAGATCATCTTGTTTGTTTTGATCGCGGCCGGACTCGGATTCATCGGCTACAAGCTCGTTCCTCACTTTGTACCAAAATTCAAAAAGGAAAGCTCTAGAAAACAAAAGCGGATCGTTCTTGGAGAGATCATCGACTCCGAAACGACCTCGCACGATCTTTTTTCCGATGCGCAAGAACTCGCTCGCTCCGGCCAGCTGACGCTTGCGATCCGAAAGGCATACATCGCCGTCCTCTGCGGCCTCGAAGACCGACGGCTCCTAAAGCTCGTAAAGCATAAGACGAATCGGGATTATCTGTTAGAACTGCGAAAACGCGAGGATATCGTCAGGGAGATGAGCAGCATCACCCGCGAATTCGAAACTCATTGGTACGGAGCGAAAGAATCGACCCCGGAGGACTGGGAACACGTTGCGTCCCTTTATCAACAAACTCTCGCGAAGGCAGAGCGGTCATAGATGAAGCAAAAGGTCATCCTCATTCTAGGTTTCGTTCTTATGCTCGGGCTGCTCGTGGCTCTGAATGCCTTGTCCGTTCAGCAAAAGACGGATGTTCGGGATAGTGAGTTGAACCCGAACCGCACGACGTTCAATACAGATTCGACAGGATTCCACGCATTTTATACCTTGCTTGCAGAAACTGGGCGAAAGCCGAGCCGCTGGCAGCAAAAGACCAGCGCGCTCGATGCACGCGGCGGCCCGACGACGTTTGTGATCGTCGGCCCATTGAAGAAGGAGATGACCGAGTCCGAACGCCGTGAGGTCCTTCGGTGGGTATCGAACGGCGGGAAACTCGTCGTCATAGACCGGAATCCGAATTCCGTATTCTTGACAAGCGACGGCGGCACTGCGATCGAGATCGATCCGCTTCGGCCCGGCTTTCCGATCTTCGATGAAAAGGCTTTCAAGGAACCTACAAAGGATGTTCCGCCCGGTGTTCCGGTCCAGCCGACGGTCTATACTGCCGGTGTAGGGTCCGTACAAGCTTCGCGGTTCGGCAGCTATGTCGATTGGCCGGCACCAAAGTCGAATGAGACCGAGGATGATTCAACTCGGATCGAGGGCGGGCCGCAGACCGATCCAACGCCGATCTCACAGGTAGGCACCGGCGACTACGGGGCATACTCGGGCGAACCGGTCGCGGACATTAAGACAGACGGCAAAGCGATCGTCGTGAGTCGAGCTTACGGCAGCGGCCGGATAGTCATCCTTACGGATCCATTCGTGCTTTCGAACACCGGGATCTCATTGTTGGACAACGCACAGCTTGGAATAAATTTGGTTGCTGCCGGGTCTAGCGGAACGATCGCCTTTGACGAGTATCATCACGGCTTCGGAGCGAACGAGAATCGCGTGGCGGAGTATTTCAAAGGAACGCCCGTTGTTGCGATATTCTTTCAGTCGATTCTGATAGTCGGCGTGATCTTGTTCTCTCAAAGCCGCAGATTCGCGCGTCCTGTGCCGATGAAAGAGCCGGATCGCCTGACCAAGCTCGAGTATCTCTCGGCAATGGCAGAACTTCAGCGGCGAACCGGTTCTTATGATCTTGCTGTCGAGAACATATACCGCGAATTCCGGCGCCGTGCCGCACGTCTTGTCGGTGTCGATGCAAAGTCGGTGTCCAATACAGAACTTGCACGCCTTATTGCCGCACGAGCGGTAAAACATCCGGCCGCGGTCGAAGATACGCTCTTGACGGCCGAAGACGTGATGCACTCGCTTCATCCGAATCGCGCTGATGCAATGCGGGTTGTCACAGAGATACGCGAGTTAGAAGCGGCCTTGAATCTCACAAGAAGGAAGGCGGCTGCAAAATGAATATCGCGGAATTTGCCGTCCTCCTGGCTATTTTTTTGGTTACTAGCATTGTCGGTGTTGTTACGGGAAGTAACTCGCTTATTACCGTGCCGGCAATGTTCCAATTCCATATCGAACCACGCGTTGCGGTCGCGACAAATATGTTCGGCCTGGTTTTTATGACCGCGGGCAGCACGATCCCGTTCATACGGCAGAAGACGGTCGACCTCAAAAAGGTCTCACCGCTCTTGATCATTACGGCTGTCAGCTCGGCGCTTGGAGCGATGCTCGTCGGCCGAATTTCCGCCGATGGGATAAAGACATTGGTGTCCGTTTCGATGATCGCGGTCGCAGTTTTCATCGTCGTTAATCCCGGGAAAGGAATCACCGCCGAAGGAGGCCGCTCAACACCCGGTGTCTTCGCATACGGCCTCATATTTGCCCTCGGCATATACGGCGGATTGTTCAGCGGCGGATATGTAACGATCCTGACAGTTGTTCTGGTCGCATTCTTTGGTATGCGATTCTCAGAATCGATCGCCGCCACTAAGCTCGTAAACCTTGTTTCCTCGGCAATTGCGAGCGTTCTATTTATGTGGCAGGGTTTGGTAGACTACACGCTTGGTATTTGGCTTGCGGCCGCAATGTTCGTTGGCGGTTATGTAGGTGCTCATTATGCGGCGAGAATGAACGACGTTTGGCTAAAGCTCATCTTTCTCACGGCAGTTCTCCTGCTCGCATTTAAAATAATTTACGACCTGATCTTTTGAACTAATGCTAAATGTAACTCCTCAATTCGTTGAGCACATCCGCCGCGAACTCTCAAAAACGGTCGTCGGCCAATATGCTGTGATCGAGCAAATACTCATTGCCATGCTCGCCGAAGGCCACGCCCTTCTCGAAGGCGTTCCCGGCACCGCGAAAACACTCACGATCAAGACGCTTGCACAGATACTCGGGTCGCAGTATTCGCGAATTCAATTTACGCCGGATCTGATGCCTTCTGATATTACGGGCACGAACGTGTTCAATATGCGGACGTCCGAATTCAACTTGCGACGCGGGCCCATCTTCACCGATATTCTGCTCGCGGACGAGATCAACCGCACGCCGCCGAAAACGCAGGCTGCTTTGCTCGAAGCGATGGAAGAGCGGCAGACGACCATCGATGGCGAGCCGTATAAACTCTCGCCTATCTTTACCGTTCTTGCGACGGAGAATCCGATCGAATACGAAGGCACTTACCCACTCCCCGAGGCGCAGCTTGATCGATTCTTGTTGAAGATACTTATTGATTACCCTGCGGAAACCGAAGAACAGGAGATCGTCGCACGCTGGGATGCCGGTTTTAACTCGCGTCGGCTCGAAGCCGTCGATATCGTGCCGCTCGAGGATCCGTCCGCTCTTCAGCAGTGCCGGTTCGAGGTTAGAAATATGCGGGCGGAAGCCGGTGTCCAAAAATATATAGTCGATATGACGCGCAGAACGCGGAACCACCCGGCGGTCGTTTACGGGGCAAGCCCGAGAGCGTCCATCGCATTGCTGCTCTGCTCGAAAGCGTTGGCCGCGATCAGAGAACGCGATTTTCCGACGCCCGACGACGTTCGAGACGTTGCTCTGCCCGTCTTGAGACACAGGCTTTCGCTGCGTGCGGAGGCAGAGCTCGACGGCGCGACGACCGACAGCGTGATCTCCGATATCCTGACCACGCTCGAAGTGCCCCGCTAGGCTGCGGGCAAATTATTCTTCCTCAGTTTTTCCCTTTTTCGCAGGTTTTGCGGCCGGGGTCTTTTTAGGATCGGCCGCTGAGGCCGCGGGCTTGTCGGTCGTCTTTTCCGGAGGGGCGGTCGTTTTTGGCGTACCGGCAGCACCTGCAGGATTCTTTACGGCGGTATTTGCCGCTCCGGTCTTTGGTGTGGGCGTCGCGTCGGGTTCCTGATTCTTTGGAACAGGAACGAGGATGACCCCGCCTTCGCTCGGCATAAAAACGCTGCCGCCGGGCTGGACGGTAACTCTTTGTCCGGGCGGTGCGATCGCTTCCGGCGGAAGGCCGTTGTTTTGATTAGCTTGCGGAAACTGCGAACCTGCGAGAGGGCCGGCGGTCGTTCCGCCGAGCGGAGCACCCGCGGGAGGCATCACACCATTTGCCCACGCGTTGTACCCATCGCCGCCGGGTGTGGCTCCATTCAAATAGGGATCTTGAAGGGCATTCGGATCGCCGATCGGCGAATTCTTTAGCAGGGCCTCCTCTTGAGCGCCTGTTGCAGGATTTATCGGCTGCACGGGCAGGCTGCCTTCATCGGCTTTCGCCGTTACCGTCGGATCGCTGCCTTTCGAATAGGTTGCATAGATCAGCACTCCGGCAAGCACGACGATGCCGCACAATGCGATGAACGCCGTCTGCCAAATATTGTGCTTCTTCGGCGTTGTCGACATTGAGGAAACACCGCCGCTTTCAAAGTAGAGTCGGTCGAGGTCTTCGCGGAATGCCGCAGCGGACGCATACCGCAATTCGGGATCGCGGGCCGTCGCCGTTTCGATGACCGGAGCGAGTTCCTTATGCACGTCACCCGGCAGCGTCTCCGCAAGCCCATCGATCACACCCGGCCCGGTAAGCATGCGCTTTAGGATCGCCCCAAGAGCGTAAATGTCAGATCGCTTGTCAGCTATCGGGTATTCATTGCTTTGCTCGGGAGCGAGAAACTCAGAAGAGCGGTCGCGGGGAGCATCGAACGTATCGCCGCCGAAGCCATAGACCTTCGGTGTCGAAGCGTTGTCAACAAATACCTTGATCGGAGAGAGGCGTCCGTGAATAACGGTGCGTTCGTGGGCCGCCTCGAGAGCGCGGGCGATACCTCGAGCAATGTCGAGAGCTCGATCCTGCGGCAGCGGCTGCGAAAGCAGCGAATTCAAAAGCGTCGATTCCGCAGCTTCGTAGCCGGCGTAAACATTGCCGCGTGAATCTTCGCCATAATCTTCAAGGCGAAGCACGTTCGGGTGCGAGATGCCGCTTGCGGCCCGGGCACGGTCGAGAAATTTCTTTGTCCAACGGCTATCTACTGAAAACGCACGCGGAAGGATCTCGAGTATCAACGGAGTTTCGCGGGATTCGTGCACAGCCCGAAAGATATCGCCCGAATCATTCTCAAGAATGAGGGAATCAATACGATACTTATCTGCTACGATCTTTCCGATCAGGTCGCTGGTCATCTTTAATTAGAACGCATTCAAACGTCCCAAGTTGCAAGTAAACACCAAAAACGGTGTGTTTGCCACAAAATAATACGGCGGCAACCCGTTTGAGATGTCTCTCGGTCGGATGCCGCCGTTCTTTGAATTTCGAGCAATACTCGATCCGTTAAGCTCTTTTTAGAGCTTAACGAAGACGACGAGCAGTGCGAAAAGCACGAGTGACTCGATCATGGCGAGGCCGATGATCATAAGCGTCATTACCGAACCCGACGCGCCGGGATTACGTGCGGCACCTTCAGCGGCACGCGAACCGACCAAACCCTGGCCGATACCGGCGAGACCGGCAACGAGGCCGAAACCGAGTCCGGCACCGAGAGCCTTAGCTGCGGAAACCGTCGATTCGTTGTCGGCGGCACCTGCACCCTGGGCCATTGCTGCCATGCTGAAAAGCGCGATGGCCAGCGTCGCGAAAACAATGTATTTAAAGTTCTTCATTTTTATCTCCTATTTTATGATCCGAAGATATTCGCTATCGGTTCCCGCCGTTCGTTTACAATGTGCAGGGCGTTATTATTTCGCCTCGCTTCCGGTATGCACTTGATTTTATACTCCTTAGAGTCAAGGCTCCTGTTGCGTGCGGGCATATCATGCTATAAAACGCACGTCATTCGCGATCAAGGGAACGGGTCGCGGTATCTTCAAATATCGAATGCCCGTCATTTCGACGGCAAAACCTAAAATAACTTACGCGTGAGCTGCCGCCGGCTCCGCATGTTCCGCATCGTGCTCATGGTCGTCATGCGGCGGATGCGAAACCTCGCCGATATAGATCATCGAGAGCAGAGTGAATACCAGCGTCTGCACGAATGCGACGAATACGCCAAGTGCCGTCAGCACGAGCGGCAGAATGATGTGCGACCACGGCGGAAAAAGATTCGTGATCTCGACATATACCTTCTCGTCCGAGAACATATTGGCGAACAATCGAACGCCAAGAGTGAACGGCCGGAAAAAGTTGCTTATCAGCTCTATGCAGAAGATCAGGACCGTGATGACCACAAGGAACCACGGGAGCCTCGGCCCCGCGAGGTGAGCGATGTGCCGGCCGACGCCGTTCTCCTTTATGCCGACGTAGTTGTAATAGATGAACGACGAAAGGCCGAGAGCGTAAGTTACGTTCACCGAGGCGGTCGGCGACATAAATAGGGGGAACTGACCCATCAGATTCGAGATCAGGATCAGAACCGCGAATGTCGCAACGACGGGGAAGTATTTTTGTCCGTGGCTGCCGACGACGTTCTCGAGCAGGTCGCGAACGGCAAGGTAGCCGGCCTCGAGCGTCAACTGGCCGCCGCCCGGATCGTCTTCAGAGAGCTTGCCCCTGAGCAGATAGATCACGATCACCGAGAGGATACAGGCGATCACGAACATCACCGTGTACCACGGAATGGCCGTTTCGGGGCTATATGGTGCATTGAAGACCACTTCAGGCGAAGTGCCAAAATGGGCAAAGAACTTGTCCCAGAGCGGTTTCGTGTATGCGATCTGGAATTTGTAGACCGGTTCGCCCAGATAGTGGTTTATGAAATCTACGATCAGCGGAGTGTGTTCACCGCCTTCTGCTAAAAGAAACATCGCTATTTTCGGCTCTTAAAAATACTAACAATTCCGTCTATCATAACGGCTACAGCAAAGGCTGCCAGCCCGATCAATACCGCTGCGATCGGTAACGCACCTAGGGCGTAAATTCCCCAAAGTAGAAGCCCTAACGCAAAATACCGCAAGATGAAACGCGCGGCCGGAAATACAGACTTCCTACCCTCGGCCCGCTCGGCAAAAAGGCCTTTTGTCGAACTTTCGAGCCAAACGAAGTTCACGACGGACAAAAGCCCGCCGATCACAACGCCGATGCAGAAGCGCGCATTTCCAAATATCAATCCCGCGATCGCAGCTATCGCTACGGCAACTGCCATCAGCCCGTAGATCCTTGTCCGCGAATACTCGCGAATATCACTCTCTGGATCCGTTTGGACGTCCATCGCGAAACGGACATTCTAACCCGAAATCATGGGCAAAATCAAAGCCGAAAGGCGTTGTCTTGTGAATCTTGCTGGTCGTGCGAGGAAAGGAGCGGATTGACCTTCGGGGACGCCTTGACCGGAAAGATGCGGGATGAGATGTGAAATAGCTCGAAAAAGCCGATCATGGCACCAAGTATCACGCCCGCAACGATACCCCACGGCGAAGTGCCGATCAGGAGATCGACGAGCCAACCGACGAAGACCATAAATGCGATCGCTCCGGAGAATGCGATTCCGGCCGACCATCCGAGACCGACGCGCCGCACTTCCTCGTCAAGCGACGGCGGCGTAAATGATTGCAAAATAAAGGGTTCTTCCGTCGTTTTTGTTTCTGGCTCAAAGAGTGAGAGAGATGTATCTGGTCTTGGCTCGGTCACAGCCTCAGGCCCGTTGATCTGAGTCTGCGCGGCAGATGGGTCTTGCCGGTGCGGTTCTGCGTCCTCTGCGTATGGGTCTTGCCAATTCTCGCTCATCGCTTTTCGCGTATGATGACAGTTTCGCTCGGTGATTTCAATTCATAAACGGTTCCACGCCAGCGGATACGCCGCGAGAATAGGGCGAGAATCGTGTTAACGAGGAAGATCGGGGGCGCGACAAAGGCAAGAACGCACTGCGGAATGACCTGTTTTGCCAGAAGTGTCTCGTGATCCGAAAGGGTAAATCGAACGGCGCGCAGTCGGATAAAGGCCTTTGCAAGAGTGAACACGGTCACCAAGGCGAGAGTTATGATCGCCGCAGCCATAGGAAGGCCGCCAAGTTCGCTCGTTAGCAGAATTCCTATGCTGGCGATCATCACGCTGCAGAAAAGGGTCGACCCGAACATTGAAAGGAGCCACAAACCTGGCGAATAGACGCGTGTGATCTTCATTTGCCGCGTCGTGAATTCGAGCATTTCACCCAGAGTTTGATGTTCAAAACTCGCACAAAGAGCTCGCGGGACGAATTCAAGTTCAAGGCAGGCATCCTGCACGGCCTTTGTTACGGCAAAATCATCGCTCAGAACGCCTTTCCAGCAGCTTTCAATGTCAAGCCGCTCGAACATCTCACGTCTGAGTGCCATCGAACCGCCCCAGCAAAAATTCGACCTTGTGTTCGGCCCAAGGGCGGATGCGACCGAGCCATTCCAGGCGGAAGAAAGCTCCGAACCGAGCTTACCGTTTTCCGAGATCAGCCAACGGTATCCCGTCGCCGCCCCGACAGATTGTTTCAGAGCGGCGGCGGCGAGGGATGCGAGCCATTCCGAGTCTGTGCAGGCATCAGAATCGACAAAGGCGAACACCTCGCTGCGTGTGTCAGCCGTTGGTATCGCAAAGAGTAGATTTTCGATCTTCTGGCTTGATATCGAAGCTCTCGGAGCTATGAGCAGACGAGCCCTGACCTTGTCAGATGAATGAACCAAGATTGCGTCTTCGATCTCTTTAACGGCCGCATCTTCCTTGTCGTCAACAATAAACAGGATCTCGTAGCTCGGATATTGCTGGGCAAAGAGTCTTCGCAGATTTTGTTTGAATTCGCGATCAACGCCCCGGCAAGGTGCGAATATGGTCGCGAAAGGCAGGTCGGTTCGAGTCTCGAGCGAGACCCCATCGCGAATGAATCTCTCGTAGATGATGCCGCCGCGATATGACCGATAGCTCAGCCAGATCAGCACAACCGCAAAAAAGTAGAATACGTAGATCAAGGCGATTTCTTAGTGAGAGCCCTCGCTCGATGAACGCAGTATGACGGGCCTTAGCTGCTCAAAGGTCCGGTCGATGGCGCCGCGATTATTATTCATTGCCACCTTTGCACGTTCCCCAAGCCCTTTGCGTTTTTCGGGCCGGGCGAGCAATGAGAGAAACTCCTTGGCAAGAGCAGCGGAAGTGTCATCTAACGCATCCTTTGGTATCTGTATCAACGCGTCGCGTTCAACGAACTCTTCGACGATGGCCTTGAAATTATGCGTGTATGGCCCTGCAATGATCGCTTTACCCTCGGCAGCCGGTTCGAGAATGCTTTGGCCGCCGTGTTCGATCAGGCTTCCACCGACGAACACGATCTCAGCCAGCGGAAAGGCCGCCCGCAGCTCGCCGATCGAGTCGAGCAGGATCACGTCAGCGGACGTATCACTATCTTTCGCGGCCTCGGATCGGCGTGTCCATCTGAAGCCTGAGTTAGCGATAAGCTGAGCGACCTCATCGAAGCGTTCCGGATGCCGCGGTGCGATCAAGAGACGCGGTGAATCTTCGCGTCTTGTTTCAGAGGCTTTGCGAAAGGCTTCGAGCGCCCAAGATTCTTCGGGAGAATGTGTGCTGGCAGCGATGATCAACGGCACATTCCCGGCGAGGCCGAAACGGGTGCGGAACTCTTCCGTCAGAGTTTCTTCGGCTTCTGTGATCGAATGATCGAACTTCAGGTTACCCGTCACCTTGACCTTGCTCGCACGCATACCTAGTGCCATAAAGCGGTTCGCGTCCGCACCGGTTTGGATCAGAGCTCGGTCGAAATAGCCGAATAGCCGCTTCATCGTTTTCTTGAACGCGTTGTAACGCTTGTACGAACGTTCGGACATCCTGCCATTCACGAGAGCGACGCGAACGTGGGATCTGCAGGATTCGCGAATGAGATTGAGCCACAATTCGGTCTCCATTATCACTAGCAGCGTCGGGCGAAAATGCCGCAGTACGCGCCTTACCGTCCAGCGCCAATCGAACGGCACGTAGAAGACGGCTTCGGCTTTCGTGAAAAGCTCTTTTGCGAGCTTTTGGCCCGTCCGCGTGGTCGTTGAGACGATCAGCCGGACGTCGGGGAAGTCGGTATGGAGACGATCAACGAGCGGCCGCGCCGCATTGGCTTCGCCGACCGAAACGCAATGCAGCCAAACGGTCTTGCGTTCGTCGGGTGTGAATTTGGGCAAGGAGAAACTCAGCCTTTGGAAGAATCCGGCCGCACGCTTTCCTCTTACGATGCCGCTCAACGCAAAAACCGGCAGCATCGCAAGAAAAGCGATCGTATAAACAAGGCTGTAAAGGACGAACACTGCAACTCCTCAAAGAGATAAAGTCGCAAAAAGCACAAAGTTGCAAAAACAGGCGGTTCTACTTGACCCGCTCGATATAGCGAGATTCCGCAGGATTGACGCGGATCTTCTCGCCCTCGACGATGAACGGCGGCACCTGAAGCGTCACACCATTTTCGAGCGTCGCGGGCTTGTTCGAGTTCGAAGCGGTCGCACCTTTCAGGACAGGCTCGGTCGTCGTAACGGTCAATTCCATCGAAGCAGGAAGCGTTATGCCGATGGGCGAGCCGTTATAGAACTCGACCTCGATCGTCAGGTTCGGCATCAGCCATTGTGCAGAATCGCCAAGATCTTCTTCGGTCAGGGCGACCTGCTCATAGCTCTCATTGTTCATAAAATGGTGATGCGAGCCGTCCGAGTAAAGATAATCCATCTTGTGCTGCTCGAGGACGATCCTCTCCAGAGTGTCGTTCGATCGAAAGCGGTATTCGAACGAGTTTCCGGTCAAGAGATTGCGAAGCCTCGCCTGGACCATCGCCCTTAAGTTGCCGGGCGTGTGATGGTGAAACTCCATCACCTTGACCGGCGCACCTTCGTGAAGGATCACCATTCCCTTTCTTATATCGTTAGCTGAAATTGCCATATACTAAAAAAACTCCCGTGTCCTCGGCATCTATGGTAAAGATGCGAAAAACAAAGGAGTAAGTTTATGGTTCGCGCCCGCTTCTTGTCTAGCGGACAGTTACAAGAAATTTGAACGTGCCCTTCCAGGGGTCGGCCTTAGTGCACTCAACGACGGTGATCAAATAATCACCTGCCGCCGTTGGTGTGACCTCATTTCTGTCGTGGCAGTCGGCGGCCATATCCTGATCGTAATGCGAGCCTTTTGGCGGCTTTATCGAGATCGTAATGGCGTTATCTCCTGTGCTTTCAGTAGTTAAGGTCTGGCCCTTTCGAACGCGGATAACGAAAGTGCGTGCCGACCGATAGCTCGAAAGCGTGCCGGAGACGGTCTTTTCGGTGGCGCCGCGTGCAAATTTTATTCTCGTCGGGTGCTTCTGGGCATATGTCTCGGTGACAAATCCAAAAGCCATCAAGGCTAGGACCGCGATCGCAAATACGTTCTTCATTTTTCTTTTTCCTTGTCGCCGAAGGGAAGCGGCGGCGGTTCTTCACCGGGTTTTGGGGCCTCTCGATTCATACTCGAATAGATTCCCATTATCTGATCCACCCATTGCTTCGCCTCGGCCATTTCAGGGTCGATCGCGAGGGCCTTTCGATAATCGCCGAGAGCCGCAGGATATTGGCGGACATTCGTCAAGGCCATTCCGCGGTCGAAATACGCCTTGGCGAGGGCCTTCTTGGCGTCGCCATTCTTAGGAGCCTTTTTCGCCGCCGTTTCGGCAGCCTTTATCGCCTCGTCAAACTTCGTCGTATCGATCGGCGTACCGCTTTGGGTCCATTTCGTTTTCGGCTTGGAAGGATCGACAGAAGGAACCGGCCCGGGACCTGTCGGCTCGTTCGAGTGGGCGATGACGGATTGCTCCGGCAGCTTTGCGTTGTCTGAGGCCGCGGTGTTGTCCGAAACGCGTACCGCGTTCGTGCCGCATGCGGCGAATGCCACGCTAAAAATAAAAACAACAGGTTTCGCGATATTCTTCATTTTTTGTCTATGTATGGTCTGGATTGAACGATAAATATCTTTCTGTCTATTATGCCCCACTCGATATCCTGAGCAACCGAACCGCCAAATGCCTTTTTGATCGCAAGTGCCGCTTTCGCAAGGGCACGAGCCTCCGCATTTGTCAGAACTCGCTGATCGGGCCCGGCACAGGTCTCGCGAGTAGGCCGAAGGTCGCCTTTTTCGTCAAATTCGAGAGCATTCTGCTGCTGCGAGAGAGTTTTCACGGTAACGGAGTTTGCCGCCGCGCTGTAAAGAAGCTGCTCCGGAATGCCGGCATTATCTACCACCTTTGAATTGTGGCCGCAAACAGCTGAAATATAGACAACATTGCGGGCTCTCGCGTTGAACGGATCTTTCGTGATCATTACGCCGCCCTTTTTCATATTGATGCCGATCTGCACCAAGGCCGACATATAGACGTCCGTCTGGCTCACATAATTCCTAACGCGCGCCTCGTAGGCATCGAAGTTCCAGAGCGACGCCCAAACTTTCTTCACGGCCGTGATGAGAGATTCGTCGTCGATGACGTTTGCAACGCTCGAATAAAGCCCCGCACCGCTGAAATTCGGCAGGTCTTCGCTGTTCGAAGAACTTCTGACGAACACGGGCTTTCCGCCAAGCTGCGTGTGCCATCGTTCGAGGATCTCTTTCTTCAATGCGTCATCGAATTTGCCGCCGATGATCGTTTGCCGGAACTCTGCAAGCTTTTGCCTTCGGATGCGCGGATTGTGTACGAAATCGTTGTTGTCGGTGAGCTTGAGAATGACGTCGTCAAGCCCATTGTCCTGCATGAATTTGTCGTACCAATGGAAGGGAATACCAAAACCGTCCGGGATCGTAACACCGGGCACTCTCTTGTTGAGCATCTCGCCGAGGTTTGCGGCCTTTGATCCATAGGAAATGCTGTCACGCTTTCGCATCGCACCGAGCGGAGCAAGCTTCGTCGTCGTCAGATTCACCGGCGGCACCTGATCGTCCGGCGGATTCGGAATGTCCTCCGAACTTGTTACGCGTTCGAGAGTATAATCGCTCGACCTTGCGTCAAGCTTCATCCAGTAAGTGTTGAGGCCGCGAAAAAGCTTGTCGGCGTCTTTGATGTAAATATTCGGAATGCCCCAACCGTGAGCCAGGATATTGACGTGCGAAAGCGGAGATGAAGGCTTGGCGACGATTATGCCTCGCACCGGTGGCAGCGACTGCGGCAGTTCGCGTAAGATAAGTATCTCGTTGTCTCCGATCTCGACCGTGTCGTCGAGTTTGTCGATGATGTGGATTCTCCCGACGGCGCTGCCTGTATTCAGCGCAAGATAGACCTGATTGCGATTGAGTTCATCCTGGGACACGCGTTCGATGCCGAGATCGGCCGATGCGGTATCCTGCCGCTCTGAGTTCGGCTTGAAGCTCACGTGCGTGTAGAACGCGGCATTTATGGTGTCGTCAGCAAGTTTGATCAACTCGCTCGTTGCCATATCACCTTCCCAGAGTTCCCAGGTGAATTTTTGGACAGGTTCCTGCCACGCTATCGTCCCGACCATGAATCGGCGGCCTTTGTCGATATAGATCGGCTGGAAAATATCGGCACCGCGGGGCACTAGATATGTCGCGAGAAGGAAGTCCTTGTGAAAGCGATATCGCTGCGAATTAATGAAGTAGATCTTATTTTTTGCAAGACGATCGATCACGAACATCACGTGCGGCAATGCGTACGGAGTGCCTTGCTGATAGACGCGTGCGAGCGAATCGAACGCCGCTCTCGACGGGATCGATCTCAGAGAATCGTCCTTCGAGGCCGTTATCTTGGGCCTAGGCTTTGTCGGGGCATCGGATCTGGTGCGCTCGCCGGGAGCCTGGCCAAGAGCAAGGGCTGCTAATGCTGCGATAAAGAGGAAAGCCGCAAGCGAATGGGGATAAAAGTATCTACTTCTCATTAAAAAAACTTTTACTTTGATCTACGCGGCCGTCCTCATATTGAGGTCCTTCTTCTTAAGGAAACGCTCACGAAACTCCTGTGCGTCGTCCGGGCCTTGCTGAACGAAGCCGAGGTCATGGATGATCCCGTCACGAAGGCCGTAGATCCAGCCGTGGACGATCAGCTTCTGGCCGCGTGCCCAAGCGTCGGTAACTACGGTCGTGTCGGCCGCGTTAATCACCTGGCGCGCGACGTTGAGCTCGCACAAACGATCGACGCGTTCTTCGCCTTCGAGGTTGTCCAACTCGTCTGAATATAGATATGCGGTCTCGCGTATAAGCTGGAGCCAATTGTCGATCAATCCGTGCCCGATCGATTCGAGGGCGGCCCGAACACCGCCGCAGCCGTAGTGCCCGCAGACGATGACGTGCTCGACCTTTAGAACCTCAACCGCGAACTGCAGAACGGAAAGGCAATTCAGGTCGCCGTGCGCGACGATATTCGAGATATTGCGGTGGACGAACACATCGCCGGGCGTCAGGCCGGTGATCTGATTCGCCGGCACTCGGCTGTCAGAGCATCCGATCCAAAGATATTCGGGCGATTGCAGGGCCGCGAGCTTTGCAAAAAAATCCGGTTCCCGGTCGATCTGTTCTGCTGCCCAGTCTTTATTGTTCTTGAGAAGTCGCGTTATGCGTTCCATAAGACCATTCTATCCGTCCGGACAGGCCGGGCAAAGCATAGGCGTTTCACGTGTGCTGTGGTTCGTCAGGCGGATCTGAGGGTTCGATCGTCTCCGGACGGGCGTTTATTCTCGCTTTTAGCCGAAATCGATAGCCGAGAAAAAACATCGAGCAAGCGAGAATGAACGTCGAAAACGTCCAGTCAGGATCATCTGAGCGATAGAAATATACGAACGCTGCGACAAGGAGCAGACCTGCGATATAGAAAATAAGCTCAAGGCGGCCGTAAGACATCTATTTTGCCGCTTGGTCGAAACCCTTGCCGGAAACATAGGCCGAAACTGCCCGCAGCATTCGCGCCAAACGCCTTATGATCTTTGGCAGGAACCACAAAAATCCGATCAGGAAAAGGATGAGCAGAATCACCACCAAGATCGGCGCAAAGACAGCGAGCAGTGTCCCAACGAAAGCGATAATGTCCTCAACAATGGAGAGCGTCCAATTCGAGACAGGTTCGGGCGAAAGGTTCGCTGTCACGCGTGCTGCCGTCTTTGTTCCGTGTGAAGCAAGGGCGAGTCCGCCGCCAAGAAGTGCGGCAGAGATCGTAACGGTCGGGTCCATCTGGCTCGTCGCCGCATAGGCGACAACTGCTCCCGCCGGCACGCGAATGAACGTATGGACCACATCCCAAACGCTGTCAACGTACGGTATCTTGTCCGCAGCAAATTCGACGATGTAGAGACCGCCCGCGATGCCGATGATCCACCAATTATCGAGGGCCTCAAGGCCACCCGGCAGCTTAACGCCGCCGAACTTTTGCAGTAGGCCAAGCACCGATACCGTCGCATATAGATTGATGCCGGAGGTCCACGCCGAGCCGAGAGCAAGCGATAATGTTGATAACCAGTCCATAGGATCCTCTAGGAATCAGGGGCAAGGGACGAGGGGCGAGTGCGTACCGTTACGCGGCCTTCGTTTCTGCTAAAAGTGAACGCCTAAGAGCATTTAGCATCTTGCGAATCTCCGTCATTAGTGCAAAACACCCATCAGCGCTAGTTTTATCACAAAAACCGATCTCAATCGAGATAATAAGTTGAGTCTCAAGCTCTGCTAACGAGCCTTCCGCATTTGAAACGAATCGAATGCAGCACGGCGCATTTGCGAGACAATTCCAAACTATTCGTCCGAGGGGAACTTGCTTGTAAGTGCATAGACTTGCTTTACGAGCACGATGCTCTTTTGCCAAACGATCAGATCCCTATTGTTCCCGACGTCGCTCATCACCTAACTCTCGTCCCTTGCCGCTTGTCCCTCGTCACTTTCATCTTTTTTGAACCCGAATTTCTCGAGCCGATACTGCAACGTACGAAAAGTGAGGCCGAGGAGTTTGGCCGATCTCGTTATGTTGTTATCGGTGCGATCCATTGCCTGCATAATAAGGCTGCGTTCGAGGTCCTCGAAGTTTATACCGTCCGCCGGCAGCTTGAAATCCGTGCTTGCATCGATGGACGCAGGACGCACGGCATTCGTCATCTCGGGCGGCAGATCGTCGAAGGTAACCGTGTCGTTCTCACAAAGCAGGATCGATCGCTCGATCGCGGATTCGAGCTGCCGGACGTTGCCGGGATATGCGTAGTCATCGAGGAGCTTGCGTGCGGCCGCGTCGATCTTTATTTTGTGGTCGGTGCCGCGTGTGTGTTTCTTGACGAAATAGTCGATCAGCACGGGAATGTCCGTGCGTCGATCGCGAAGAGGCGGCAATTCGATCGAGAGCACGTTCAGCCGGTAGTAAAGATCTTCGCGAAAGCGTTTTTCTTCGACCATGTGGAGCAGGTCGCGGTTCGTCGCGGCAACCACACGCACATCCACGTCGATCTCTTTTACGCCGCCGACACGCCGTATCTGTTTCTCCTGAAGAGCACGCAGTATCTTCGCCTGGAGTGATATATCCAATTCACCGATCTCATCCAGGAAAAGCGTGCCGCCGTGCGCGATCTCGAACAAGCCTTTCTTGTCAGAGACCGCTCCCGTGAACGAGCCTTTCTCGTGGCCGAAAAGCTCCGATTCGAGCAGATTCTCGTTGATCGCCGCACAGTTAACGGCCTGAAATGTCTCGTTCGCACGAAGGCTGTTCGTGTGGATCGAGCGTGCGATCAGCTCTTTTCCCGTTCCGCTTTCGCCGCGTATTAGAACCGTGGAATTCGACTTTGCTATCTTCAAGATCAGCTTTTTGACCTTGTCCATCTCGGGCGAAACGGAGATTATCTCGGCATCGAGCGTCGAGAGTTTCTTTAACGCACGGGAGACCGTTTCGAGCAGTTTCTCGCTGTCGTAAGGTTTCTGCAGATACTCGAACGCGCCAAGTCGCATTGCATCGACCGCCGAATCGACCGAGCCGTGTGCCGTCAGCAAAATGACGATGATCGACTTGTCAAAATCGGTAAGCGATTTCAAAAGGTCGAGGCCGCTCATTCCCGTCATCTTCAGGTCGGTCAGCACGAGATCGAAATGCCGGTCGGCGACGAACTTCATCGCCGCTTCGCCAGAGCTTGCGCTCGTTACGTCATAGCCTTCGCCCGACAGTATCTCGTCGAGTATCTCTCTTTGATTCTTCTCGTCGTCAACAACGAGGATGGATTTACGAGCCATAAATGAAGAAGTTAGTTAAATTCTGAGCAAAATGCGAATCAGGCGTATTCGGCGCCAGTCGTCGGCATCGCGATACTGAACGTCGTACCTTCGTCCGGCGTCGATCTGACGGTGATCTCGCCGTTGTGGATGTCCACGATCTTCTTAACGATCGCGAGGCCAAGTCCGGTGCCGGTCTCTTTTGTCGAGAAGTAGGGCTCGAAGATCGATTCGAGATTTGCCTCGGGGATGCCGCGGCCCGTATCCGTGATCTCGAAATTGACGAACCTCGCGTCTCCGGACGGCGAGATCCGAATGTTCAGCTTACCGCCCGTACCTTCCATCGCCTGCACGGCGTTGATGAAAAGATTGTTGAAGACCGAGCGCAAGAATTTCGGGTCGCCAATGATCTGCGGCACGTTCTCGTGCTCGGAGACCGAAACGACGATGCCTTTCTCTTCCGCCTGGCCCTCGATGATCCGCAGCGAATCCTCGACAACGGCGCGTGCATCGATCGGCTGAAGATTTGCGGTCGCAGGACGCGAGTAATTCAAAAAGTCCGTGATCTGCCGGTTGATCCTCGCAACCTCTTCTTTTAGCTGCAGCGTAAGCTTGTCGAATTTCGCTTTCTTTTCATCTTCCGCCGGCGCGAATTTACTTCGAAGATGGTCCAGCGTGAGGTTAATGTAATTCAGCGGATTGCGTATCTCGTGAGCGATCGCCGAACCGAGACGGCCGACAACGGCGGACTTTTCGGCTTGCTGGAGCTTTGCTTCGAGCTCGGTCTTCTTCTCGAGTTCGGCGGTCATCTCGTTGAAATTCGACGCAAGCCGCCCGAGCTCGTCGGTCCGTGTCTCTTCTACGCGGATGCTCAGATTTCCATCCGCGACCTCGCGGGCCGCGTGCGAAAGATCCGCGATCGGCCGCGTGAATCGAAATACGAGCAGGATCGTGATCAGCGATGAGATCATCAAAATGCCGAGCGTGTATAAAAGAGGCTGTGCGGCGCGTTCGGCGGCGGCGGTCTTGTCGTTGTAAAGCAGCACCATCACATACCACCGGCCCTTGCTCGTTTCGATCGGAATAGCGTGCGCCTCGCCGTCGTGCCCTTCGCTTCCGGTCGCCGGCCTGTTGGGGAATTTTGCTATATCGGTGCCGAGCCGCGTTCCCTCGAGCAACGGCGGTAAGTCCTTAAGATCGCTTAACTTCTTGTAGATGATCTCGCCGTTCGGGCCGGATGCAGGCAGGTTCTCGGGTGCTAGGCAATCGAATATGCGCCATTCGTTGTCGATAACGATAATGTCCTGTATGCGGCGTTTTGACTCTTCGTCGAGAAGGGTCTGTCCCGGCAGTTCGATCAGGTCTCGAATACGGTCGGGGCTCGTAACGCTGCTGATGCCAACGGCAAAGCCCGCAACTATCGCCCTTTCCTGCTTTTCACGCAGTGCATAGTTCTCCTGCTGCGTCCGCAGATTCAAAAAATATTGGATACCGAGCGTCGCGATCAAGAGAAGAGCGAGTATGATGACAAGGCGTCCGCGGAATGTACTTAGAAAGGGCATAGCAAGGCCTACCTGATAGAGAATCTTATAGCTGTCATTAAAACTACTTGCAAAGGAGAGACCTTGAATGTTAAGCTATCGCTTAGTTTGTACGCAAACTCGGGTCGCCTCAAGACGCGTTGGCCGACCCTTCCTAACACAAAACATTTCATTTTCTCTTCTCGTATTCAAGGCTTTGAGGTTTATGTCCCTACGAAAAGTTGCTTTCCGGTCGCTAGTTAGTTGTCTTGCGGCCATGGTTCTGTTGTCCGGTGCGGTGATGGCCCAGAAGAAGCCAAAAGCTTCTACGAAGTCTAAACCGAGCACGGCAAAAGCGTCGAAAAGCACCTCGTCGAAGTCGTCCCATTCCTCCAAGAAGGACAGCAAGTCCTCGTCAAAGCAGAAAGCGACGGCAAAAAAGGACGACAAGAAGAGCAAAAGCAAGAAGGACAAGGCCACAGCCAAGCGTGATCGCGATGACGACAGAGCATCGTCCAAGAAAGGATCAAAAGCGGATCGAAAACGTGAATCGGCCGAGCGAAGACGTCGTGAGGCTGAACGCCGTGCCGCAGAGCTGGCTGAACGGCGTCGTCGCGAAGCTGCCGCCCGCGAAGCTCGCGAAAGGAAATTGGCATTCGAACGCGGCCTTCGGACCGAGACCGTCGCCAACATCGCCGCTGACAATACCGAAGGCGAAGACCTGAACATTCGACGCATCGCCGTCAACGCACTTGGCGGACACGCCGGTTCGGTCGTCGTGATGGAAGCTCAGACGGGCAAGGTCCTGACCATCGTAAATCAGGATTGGGCGGTTCGCTCGAGCATTAAGCCTTGTTCTACGATCAAGCTCGTTACTGGCGTCGCCGGCGTGAATGAAGGGATCATCGACAAGACCGACGGCTCGATCGAGAATGTTACTACCCGCCGCCAACTCGATGACGCGGTCGCATATTCTGACAACGGATATTTTCAACGCGTCGGCAAGATCCTCGGCAACGAGAAGATGATCGAGTACGCACGCGATCTTGGCCTCGGTCAGCCGACCGGCATCAATCTTGAAGGCGAGACGGCCGGCAGACTCGCGATCGGCAACAACAACGCCCGAATCTATTCGCACGGTGATGATTTCGAGGTCAGCACGATCCAACTCGCCGTAATGGCTTCCGCGATCACCAATGGCGGGCATCGCGTCCTGCCGCGCGTACCGCGAAACTCGACCGAGAAGGTGCGTTTCCAGCCGTTCTATAAGGCGAACGTCGATCTGCCGCAGACGAACGTCCGCCGCGTCATTCCCGGAATGATGGGGGCCGCCGAATACGGCACTGCCCGCCGCGGAATGGATCAGGACCTTGGCGTTGCCGGCAAGACCGGCTCGTGCATCGATAAGGGGTCTTGGGTCGGCCTGTTCACGTCTGTCGCGCCGATCGAACAGCCGAAATACGCGATCGCCGTAATCACACGCGGCCAGAGCGAACGCGGCCGCTACGCCGCGGGCATCGCCGCTCAGATCTACCACGCGCTCGCCGGCACGATCACCCGCACCGACCGTAACCTTGCCCAAACGGAATTTCATATCCTGCCGAAAAATGTCGCCGCTGCCAAGAAGGTCGTTATCAATGACGATGATTCTGACGACAGCGACAGCCTCGATACGATGCAGACACAGCCGGACGGCCGAAATGTGATCATTGTCGGTAATGCCGAACGCGAATCGGCCAAGCCTGAAAAGCTCGTCAAACGCACCGGCGACTCGAAGCCGCTCTTTGCACCCGTGATAATCACTCCGGAAGAGGCCGCAAGGCAGAAGCGCGAGCGTCTCGCCAACCCGCAATAACAAGGCACACAAATTAAGAACGAAGAGCGGAGAACACAGTTCTCCGTTTTCGATTGCCTGCCCTTTTTGTGCAGATCGTGCATTTTGTGCAGATCGTGCATTTTGTGCAAATCGTGCATTTTGTGCAAATCGTGCATTTTGTGCGGTTTGATACATTCTGTGCGGTTTGTGCTTCAAATGAGAACCCGCGGTCAGATAAGCTTGTGTTGGCTGTTGGTCTTTGAAAAATTGTGAATTGTTCGTGGTTGATGGTTCGTCGTTCGTTGTTGGCCGCCCGCCGACGCAGCGATATTTGGTATCGAAAAGGCGTTGTGGAAAGCGGGTTGAGGGCTCGATATTAGGCTTTTGGCTTGACATGCGGGCTTTTCGTGCGTGATTATTTAATCTTCACTTGTCCGCATGTTTAGGGGTTCCTGGATACGCGAGCGGCTTTCTTTGTGTTCACGAAGCCTTGCAACTCGCGGCGGCAATTTAACATCTGATTTCACGCTAACCGATGTCCTGTATCGGGCATCGATGAAGCAAATAACGCTACACGCTCGCCGGGCGGCAACGCGGCGGAGGATTAAGGTAATGAAGAGGATTTTTCGATACAGTCTCTTGAGCGCGGCTTTCGCGGTCATTCTTTCGGCCGCGGGTGTTTCGGCCTATGCACAGGACGCTTGCGGAGATACGGCGGGCCGTGATGCATTGGAGAAGACCATCCGCGACAACTCGACGGTAAAGACGAAGGAAGGCCGTAAGAAAACGGCAGATGCGGGAAAAGAGTTCCTGGAGAAGTATGGAGCGTGCAAGGACGAGGCCGGCAACCTTATCGGCGCTGATTTCGTCGAGTGGCTGAAGGCGAAGGTTCCGGTCTACGAAAAGAGTTACAACGAGATGGTCAGGGCTGAGAAAATGGCCGCCCTCGAAAAGCAGTTCTTTAGCGGATTGGAAGCCAAGAGCTGGGATCAGGTCTATTCGAGCGGCAAGGAATTGCTCTCGATGGATCCCGACAAATATCGTCCTGCGGAGATCGTGCTCGGCTCGATCGGATTTGACGAGACGGCGAAGAGCCCGCGCGTTACGACATGGAATGACGACACGCTGAAATATGCCAAGCTGTCGATCGCCGACCTTGAATCCGGCAAGAAGTTCGAACCTCTCGGCTTTGGACGTTACAGCTACAAGGACAAGGACGAAGCTCTCGGCTGGCTGAACTACACGATCGGCTACATCCTCTCGTTCGACAAGAACGACAAGAAAGAGGGTGTTGCCTATCTCTACAAAGCCTCACAGGCAAGATCGACCACAGCGACGATCCCTGACGTTTACCGCTCGATCGGTTCGTACTACATCGACGAGATGAACAAGCGCATCGAAGAACTGCAGGCCCTAGTAAAGGCCCAGGATGCGAATGCACCTGAAGATGTCAAGGCCGCAAAGGTCGCAGAGATCAAGGCAAAGCAGGGAATGGTGAACGGAACTGCCGAGCGTGCACTTAACGCCTTTGCTCACGCAGTGGCGTTGGCGAGCAAGGATACAAAGAATGCCGCCTACACGAAGGCCATCACCGACACCGCGAAGCAGATCTACGGCATCCGCTTCGGCAAACCGGATGGATTCGATACCTATATCGCGACCGCCAACGGCGTAGCGGTGCCGAACCCGGCGACGGCGATCGAACCGGTGATCGACCCTGACACGAGTGCGGAAACACCTGCCGCTGCCCCGACAGGCACGAAGCCGGCGGCTTCTACTCCGGCGCAAAAGCCTGGAACGGCAGCAAAGGCAGCCACCGAGGCGGCCAAGTCGAAAGGCACTCGCCAGTAGATTGAGACCTTGATCCTCGTAAGTTGAAGCCGGGCGTTCCATTAAAAGAGCGTCCGGTCTTCTTTTTTGCTAAACTTTTTCTCTATGTCGGCGAATCTCAGCGACCTCGAAAAGGTCATCGGGCACACTTTTCGCGACATCAAGTTTCTTGAGCGGGCGATCACACACCGTTCTTGGGTCTTTGAGAACCTTCCGGATGCCGATGAGAGTACGGCGAGAGCTGCGGCGAACGAAGTGCTCGAGTTCCTGGGCGATTCGGTGGTCGGGCTTGCGGTCGCCGAAGATCTCGTCGCTCTTCATCCGACGCTCGATGAGGGCGATCTTACGCTGATGAAGCATCACCTCGTCTCGACAGCAACTCTCGCAAAAGCCGGTGACGCGATCGAGATCGGAAAGTTCCTTCGAGTCGGCCGCGGCGAAGAGAAGACAGGCGGCCGACAAAAGCGTGCGCTGCTCGCAAACACTGTCGAGGCCGTCATCGGGGCCGTATTTCTTGACAGCGGATTCATTGCCGCCCGAGGTGTTGTCAAACGCCTGATCGGCGACGAGATCAGGGCCGCGACACCCGAACGCTCTTTGGATTACAAATCGCTGCTGCAGGAAAGGCTCCAGGCCGCGAAACTAAGTGCACCGGCCTACAGCGTTGTGCGTTCGGACGGGCCGCCGCACGACCGAAGATTTTTTGTCGAAGCGGTCTGGGAAGGCGGAAGATCGAGCGGCGAGGGCCAGTCTATAAAGGCCGCCGAAATGATGGCTGCGCGTGCCGCCATCGACCGGCTTGCCGCAGGCCAAAAGGGATAGTTTCAGATTTTATCGCGCTTTTATGAGTGAAGAGAAAGAAGTTTCTGCCGCTAAGGCAGCCGACACAGAAGAGAAAGAGAAAAAGCCTTCCGGCCCGCCGAAATCGACCTTCCGAGAGTATTTCGAATCGCTTGTCATCACCTTGATAATGGCGCTGTTCGGTATGACGTTCATCGTTCAGGCCGTTACGGTCCCGACGGGCTCGATGCAGAACACGATCCTCGTCGGCGATTATCTTCTCGTAAATAAATTCATTTTCACGCCGGGCGGCCATGACCTTCCGTTCCTGCCGCAGCGGGAGATCCAGCGTGGAGACATCATCGTGTTCAAATATCCGGGGAACCGGGTCAATCCTCGGCGCGACAGCAGCCGAAATCCTCCGCTTGAGGCCTACAAACTCAATTACGTCAAGCGCGTTATCGGGCTGCCGGGCGAAACGGTCGAATTTCGCGACAATCGCGTTTATATCAATGGCGAACTTTTGCCCGAACATCGGATCATCGGCGATGCACCGAGCCGCGAGGCCGCTCTCGACACGCACGAATTCGAAGAGCGGAAACCCGAAGATAAATGGGATGTCTATTACAGCCAGGACACTATGAGCCTTGTCAACGCAGGCGAACATTTGCCGACTTCGCAGTATGAGTTTGCGACAAAGGGCAAGACGATGGTCGTTCCGCCGAACAGCTTTTTCTGCATGGGCGATAGCCGCGACGATAGCGAAGACAGCCGTTTTTGGGGCTTTGTGCCGCGTGAGCTGATCATCGGGCGGGCGATGTTCGTCTATTGGTCGTGCGACCGCGATGCGTCGAACGGCAGTATGCTCGGCTGCATCACAAACCCGCGTCTTAGCCGGATCGGCAAGCTGATCCGATAGTTCTTCGATGGATATAGAGTTCAGCAGCTCGGTCCGGAAGGCCCTCGACAAACGCGAACCGCTCGTCGCGCTCGAATCGACCGTCATCTCGCACGGCTTGCCGTTCCCGCAGAATCTTGAAACCGCGTCGGCCGTTGAAGAGATCGTGGATTCCGTCGGTGCGACCCCGGCGACGATCGCCGTGCTCGACGGCACTGTCTGCTGCGGTGTCTCGCGAGACGAGCTTTATCGTCTGGCGACCGAGGACGGCATCAGGAAGATCTCTCGCCGTGATATCGTTGTCGCGGCTGCAAAACGCGTGACCGCGGCCACTACGGTCGCTACGACGACGCTGATCGCACACGCGGCCGGCATCGAGGTCTTTGCGACGGGCGGCATCGGCGGCGTCCATCGAGGATATGCAGCGGATGTTTCTGCCGATCTGCCTGAACTCGCCAATACGCCGATCACGGTCGTTTGCTCGGGGCCGAAGATAATCCTCGATGTCGCCGCAACGCGCGAATGGCTCGAAACATACGGCATTACGGTTCTTGGTTGGAAATGCGACGAGATGCCGGGATTTTACTCGCGAACGAGCGGCCTGCCGGTCGATGAACGTGTCGATTCTGCCGAAGAGGCGGCGGCGATAATTCGCACTCGCGACAAGCTTGGCCTGAATGGTGCGGTGCTCGTTACAGCTCCGGTTCCCGCGGAATTTGAGATCGAGCTCGCCGAGGTCGAGAGCCTCATCGAAGAAGCCCTGCATGCGGCCGAGCGTCAAAATGTGAAAGGAAAAGAGACGACGCCGTTCCTGCTTTCCGCATTGGTCGAAAAAAGCGGCGGGCGAACTCTCGCCGCGAACATCGCGCTCCTAAAGAACAATGCAAAGGTCGCCGCCGAGATCGCCGTCGCTTTAAGGCAGAGTTAGTTGAGGCTAACGGTTCCCATCTTTGCGGCGAGAGCATCCAACCTCTTTTTGGCTTCGGCCGCTTCGGATGACCTAGGAAAGCTCTGCACGATCTCCGACCAAGCCGCACCGTCGTAATGGTATGCCCGAGCCTTTGGTTCAAATAGGAAGATGATCCCTTCCTTGCGGTATCGATCGAGCATATTGAAATTCAAAAAATAGCTGTGGAGCGGAGCACCCGACGCGTTCATTTCATCCCGCTTTAGGCGTGAATTCGCATCTTTTGTGAGCTTCAAGGCCGCTTCCTCGATCAGATCGCCGTAGAGGAGGAGTATTCCGGGGCGAAGGTCGGACTTCGGGTAGAGGGCGAGGAACTGTTTCGTGATCTCGACCTTGTCAAATCCGCCGGAGGCGACGACAAGTTTTGCAAGCCTCGCTTCGTCTGCCTTGCGGAACGTCCCAAAAACTGCGTCGGCCTGCACCCAGCCATAATATTTTGGCGGAACGGTAACCTTGTAAAAGGTCACTCCGTCGGCCTCTTTTACGTCCTGTATGCGAACGGCGCGCCCACGCTGTATGCGATGAACCGATTCCGAGAACAGGCTCGGATCGATGCGTAGGACGGAGAGACGTTCGTCCACGACGACCGCGGTCTTTCCGATCTCCGGCGCACGCGCCGCCGTACGTTGTTTCTGCACAGCCAAACGTCGCTTTTGTGCGTAGCTTGGAAGTAAAAGGAACAGCAGGAGAAGCGTGAGAGTGAATGTTTTCCTCATTTTTTGATCTTGAGTTTTTGTTTTGCCGCCAGAACCTTCGCGGCGGTGCCGGCGTGATGAAAATGACAGATCGCGATAGCGAGTGCATCGGCGGCGTCATGCGGCCTCGGTATTTCTTTGAGTTTTAGAAGCACTCGGACCATCTCGCCGACCTGAGCCTTTTCGGCATTGCCGTAACCAGCGACCGTTGACTTAACGAGCCTCGGTGCGTATTCGGCGACCTCAAGTCCGTATTGCTCCGCAAGGAGCAGCGTCGTGCCGCGAACTTGGCCCAGCTTGATCGCGACACCGACATTCACGGCATAGAACGTATCTTCGACGGCCAGGACATCGGGTGAAAAACGCCCGACGATGTCCGCGACACCGTTGTAGATGTTCAAAAGCCGACGCGAAAATGCTTCTTTGCGATCCGAACGGACCGTCCCGAATTCCACCAAAGAATAGCGGGAGCCGGCGCCATCGACGACGCCCCAGCCGAGCGTTTCACTGCCGGGATCGATTCCTAGAACACGCATTTGAGGCAGACGATATCGGAAGGAAGTTTAGCAAAAAAGTTACAAAGTTACGAAGTTGCGAAGTTACAGATAGTTACAGAGTTGCAAAGTTGGGGAAGTTGGGCTTGCCCTTTGGCAATGCGGTCGGGGTTCTGGCGTCATAAAACCGCCAGTGTTGCAAAAAACGCAACCGTGTCCCGACCGAAAGGCTTGGAAATTACTGATGGAGGCGGCTGAGGCCGCCGACAAGAGGCTTCTGTCGCCTGCTTCGCAGGCTCCATTGTCAGTGATCCCGTTGAACGGTCGGGCCGGTTGCGTTCTTTGCGACCCTGGGGGGTCTATGACCCCAGAACGCCGACCGCACTGCGACGCGGCAAGCCGCCCTGAAGCCAACTTCGCAACTTCGTAACTTCGCAACTCTGCCGCCTTCGTAATATCATCAATAGAGAGATGCAGAATCCCCAAGGTGATATAAGAGCGAGTGATCAGGCCGTTACAAGGCCGATTTCGAGCATCGGCGTCCTTATGGCCGGAGCGATCGACTATGCCGGGCTGTTCCCGCCTTCTGCTGTCTCGATGCAGGACGCGGTCGAGAACTACGCCGCATACAAGCGCGGTGAATATTCGTGGATGCTCGGGCGATTCGTTGTTACGGCAGGCCGTCTGAACGAGTTCGCCGCCGAGGCTGCAAAGGTCTTTAAGGCCGGTGAAGAGCCTTGGCGCGTCGCGGTAGTTGTGGGCGAAGACATCGAGCTTTCTACGTACTCCGTGGTCGAGTTCAATTCGGTCGAACGCGGACGCTTCGTCGCCGATGTGATGGAGATAAAGACCGCTTCGGTCGAGGACATAGAGAACGCCTGCCGCATCGTGCCGCAGACCGTTGAGGCGTATTACGAGATACCGCTCGACCAACGCCTTCCGGAGCTCGTCGCAACGCTTGCGCTGCGAGGCCAGCGTGCGAAGATCCGCACGGGCGGCATCACGCCTGATGCTTTCCCGAAAGCTCGCGAGATCGTGCGGTTCGTGCGTGCATGCACGGCGGCCAACCTGCCGTTCAAGGCGACGGCAGGCTTGCATCATCCTCTGCGTTGTCAGCGTCCGCTCACGTACGAGCCGAATGCCGCAAAAGGGAAAATGCACGGATTTTTGAACCTCTTTCTGATGACGGCGTTCGTTCGCGACGGCCGGCATAACGATATGCTCGAAGAGCTGATGATGACCGAGGACGCGGGTGAATTCCGCTTCGATCAAACGGGCGTTCGCTGGCGGAATGATAACGTCCTGACGCTGTTCCAGCTTGAACAAGCAAGATACAACGGCATCCAGTCCTTCGGCTCGTGCTCATTCACCGAGCCGGTCGAGGACCTGAAAGCGTTAGGAATTCTCTAGCCATTTAGGCGGAAACACGACCGGTAGGGAGTGTGTTCTGAAAAGGCAGGCGGAAACACGACCGGTAGGGAGTGTGTTCTGAAAATGCAGGCGGAAACACGAGTGTGTTCTCAGGCAGAAACTACTTATGACGAACTTCGACTGGGACGATAACGAGTGGCCACTGGCCTTTCTCATCACCATTCGCACATTCGGCACATGGCTGCACGGCGATGATCGATATTCTATGGACCGACATGGTCAGAATGTTTATGGCACGCCGAAGATACAGCCCAACAGCAACCTGGTTCGGACGATGGCAGACAATCGGTCCGCCGAACCGTTCCTGCTGAATGGAAAGCAGCGGTCGGTGGTCGAGAACAGCATTAGAGAGGTTTGCAAGCACCGAGGATATGGCCTGCTCGCGATCAACTTCAGAACCAATCACGGTCACTCTGTTGTAGCCGCTGAAAATAGGCCGGAGCAGATTATGACCGCCTTCAAGGCAAATGCTACACGAAGCTTAAAGGCGGCCGGGCTTATTTCTGACGGCCAAAAGGTTTGGTCGCGAGGCGGAAGCCGACGATATCTATGGAAGCCGAACCATGTCGAGGGCGCAATGGATTACGTGCTCTACGGACAGGGCGACGATCTGCCGAACTTCTAGTATGCAGAGACCCAAGCGGTAGCGCGGGTGTCTCGAGATGGTCACGGAACAGGAGACACACTCCCTACCGGTCGTGTTTCCGCCTGGTGGTGGCAGAAACCCAAGCGGTAGCGCGGGTGTCTCGAGATGGTCACGGAACAGGAGACACACTCCCTACCGGTCGTGTTTCCGCCTGGTGGTGGCAGAAACCCAAGCGGTAGCGCGGGTGTCTCGAGATGGCCACGGACTTACAGGAGACACACTCCCTACCGGTCGTGTTTCCGCCTATTTTGATGATCTTATGACGTACGAAATCAACGAAACCCACGATCCGAACCTAAAAAGCTGGGTTGAATCCGCAAACGATCCGAACTCGGATTTTCCGATACAGAATCTGCCTTTCTGTATGTTCTGGCGTGAAGATGACGAGGATCAGCCGCATTTGGCGGTTGTGATCGGCGACAAGCTCTTCGATCTTTACGAAGCGATCAGTGCCGGCGTCTTCGGGCAGCGATTCGATGAGATCGATCTTGAGGACGGCCTTTTGGATCCGACGTTCATAGCGAACTTCCTTGGTTCGGAAGCATTGTCCGACCTTCGCTCCGCGGCGATGAGCGTCCTTGTTGAGTCGGCTGAGCCAAGAGTTCAAAAAGCGGCAGCGGAACATCTCGTTCCTGCGAGCGGAGCCGAATTCGAGCTGCCGTTCACCATCGGCGATTACACAGACTTCTATTGCTCGATCTATCACGCGACGAACGTCGGCTCTATGTTCCGCCCCGACAATCCGCTGATGCCGAATTACAAATACCTGCCGGTCGGCTATCACGGGCGTGCTTCGAGCATCGTTTTGAGCGGCGAGGACATCAAACGTCCTCACGGGCAGAATCGGAGCGACGCCGAGAAGCCGCCGATCTTCGGGCCGTCAAAGAATCTCGATTACGAGATGGAACTCGGCTTTTTCGTAGGGAACGGGAATGATCTCGGGACGCCGATAGACATCAACGACGCAGAAAAGCATATTGTCGGTGTCTGTCTCGTTAACGACTGGTCGGCACGCGACATACAAGGTTGGGAATATCAGCCCCTGGGACCGTTCCTTGCAAAGAATTTCGCGACCACTATTTCGCCGTATGTTGTGACGATGGAGGCGCTTGCACCCTTTAGGACGCCGGCGTTCAAACGCGATGCGGACGACCCGCAGCCGCTCGATTATCTTAGCAGCGAGCGGAACCGCAAACTCGGCGGGCTGGACATCAACCTCGAGGTTTACATTCAGACCGAAAAGATGCGCTCCGAAAAGATCGAGCCGTTTCGCCTGAGCCGCTCGAATACAAAAGACCTTTATTGGACGATCGGGCAAATGCTGACTCATCACGCATCGAACGGCTGCAACCTTCAGACGGGCGACCTTTTGGCAACGGGAACGGTCAGCGGCAAGGAAAAGGACGAACGGGGCTGTTTGCTCGAATTGACGTGGCGTGGCAAAGAGCCGATCGACCTGCCGTCGGGCGAACAAAGACGTTTCTTGGAAGATGGGGACGAGATAATCATGAAAGGCTACTGCGAGCGGGAAGGTTTTCGACGCATCGGCCTTGGCGAGTGCCGCGGCCGCATCGTTTCTGGCCGCTCTTGAGGAAGTTACACAAAAATAGGATGAAGAGAATTATGTTTAAGAAAATGTTCGCGATCGGCTTGGTCGCGGCTCTCTGGGTCGCGGCATACGCGGCGGCACCGATGTCGGTCGATTCGGCTCACTCGAACGTGAGCTTCAGCCTGCCGATACTTGGCGGCCTGTCGAAAGTTACGGGCAAATTCGCACAATTCACGGCCGATATTAACTTCGACGAGAAGGATATCACCAAGTCCTCGGTCGTCGCGAAGATCAAGACCGACAGCATCAGCACGGGCATCGGAGCGCGCGACAATCACTTGAAAACCGCTGACTTTTTCGACGCTGAGAAGTATCCGGAGATCACGTTCACGAGCAAAAAGGTCGAGAAAAAAGGCGGTAAGTACGTTCTGACCGGCGATTTCTCGATGCACGGCGTGACCAAGGAGATCTCGTTCCCTTTCACGATCCACGGCAATTGTGCGGATAAAAAGGCCGCCAAGGTCGAACCGCCGTGCGGCTTCAAGGCGACGCTGCAGTTGAACCGCAAAGATTACGGCATCGCATACGAGCGAAAGGACAATGCGGATTTCATGGGCGACGTGGTAGATGTCGATCTCGATATCCTCACGCGAACGCCGCCTCCTCCAAGGCCGGCCCAATAGAAACGCGACGTGGAATTCGACGCATTCATCTTGATCGGCGGGCGGTCTTCCCGATTTGGTTCGGACAAGGCCCTCGCCGATCTCGGCTCTGGCACGCTGGCCGAAAATGCGGCTCGTTTGCTAGGCGAGATTCCGGGGTGCAGAAATGTGACGTTTGTGGCGGCAAATGAAACACAGTTTGCAGGGGCAGAAATGCCCTTTAACGTCATCGCAGACAAAAATCCGGGATTTGGGGCGTGGAGCGGGTTTCAAACGGCCCTAGCGGCCTCTAAACGCGAAATGACGTTCATCTTGGCCTGCGACCTGCCGCTCGTGAGCGGCGATCTGCTTAAAAGGCTTGTAAATGCGGCCTCCGATGGGAATGCTGTCGCCGCCGTGCCGCTCCAACCCGATGGCCGCGTTCAGCCGCTCTGCGGCATCTATCGCACAATTCCCGTGTTAAAGGCCGTCGAAGAGACCATTGACAGGGCAGAACACCTGCCTTCGCTGATCTCTTTTGTCCGCGAGCTCGGTTCAACGATCGTAGGACCTTCGGGAAACACCTCATCTCACGAGTTCCTGAATGTGAACACCCGCGAAGATCTCGAAAAAGCTAAGTTCCTCCGCTCGTAATTCGACCCCGGCAAGTTGTAAAATAGAGCTAACGGTGATCGAGGACGTTTTCGACAAATTTCACGAGGAGTGCGGTGTCTTTGGCCTTTTTGGCCACGAAGAGGCGGCGACGTTGACGCAGCTTGGGCTTTTCGCCCTTCAGCATCGCGGACAGGAAGCCTGCGGTATCGTCTCGACCGACGGGGAAGATTTCTTTGAACATCGTGCCAACGGCCTTGTCGCCGATGTCCTGAATCCGCACGCGCTCAAAAAACTCCACGGAACAGCCGCCATTGGCCACACGCGATATTCCACCGCCGGCAAGAACACGATCAAGGAAGTCCAGCCGTTTTCCGTAACGTGCCAGCACGGAAAGGTCGCCGTCTGCCACAACGGAAACCTGCCGTTTGCCGACGCACGCCGCCGCGAACTCGAACGCGACGGGGCGATATTCTCCTCTACATCTGACACCGAAACGATCCTGCACGGCATCGCACGCGTCCATGGCGGGTCGGCGCTCGACGCGATCCGCGAGGTCGTCCGAGGGACGGAAGGCGCCTTCTCGCTGCTCTTTTTGACACCGACCGCGATGATCGCCGTCCGCGACCCGCGTGGATTTCGCCCGCTCGTTCTAGGCAAGTATCAGGATGCGTGGTGCGTCGCCTCCGAGACCTGTGCATTCGACCTGATCGACGCCGAATACTTACGCGAGATCGCGCCGGGTGAGATGCTCGTCGTAACAATGGACGGCGTAGAATCGAGCTTCCCATTCGAAGAGAAGAAGCACGCCGTATGCACGTTCGAGCACGTGTATTTCTCGCGACCGGATTCGATCATCTTCGGGAAATCGGTCAACGAATCGCGTCATAAGATGGGCAAACAGCTCGCCGTCGAGCACGCTGTCGAAGCGGACATCGTCGTGCCCGTGCCGGATTCGGGCGTCGCGGCGGCGATCGGATATTCCGCTCAATCGGGCATCAATTATAGACAGGCGATCATTCGCAATCATTACGTCGGGCGCACGTTCATCGAACCTTCGCAATCGATACGCTCATTCGGCGTGAGATTGAAGCTCAACCCGATCAAAGACCTGATCGAAGGCAGACGAGTCATTCTGGTCGATGATTCGATCGTTCGCGGCACCACGTCGAAGAAGATCGTACAGATGGTCCGCGACGCGGGAGCGAGCGAGGTGCATATGCGCATTTCGTGCCCTCCGACCGCTCATTCCTGCTATTACGGCGTCGATACTCCGCACCGCAAGGACCTTATCGCGTCGCGTATGAGCGTCAAAGAGACCTGCGAATACATAGGCGCCGACAGCCTCGGATATCTCTCACTCGACGGAATGCTCAAGGCCGTCGGCCTCGACGAAACAGAATCCTGCACCGCATGCTGGACGGGTAAGTATCCAACCCTCATCGCCGAAAGCAAAGCAGCGTGAAAGCTTTTTGCCTGCAAACGCTTGCGAGCGGTGTGGACAGCAAGCTCTGTGCTAGAATATCGAGTTAAGCACGATGAACCTCGATCAAGAGATAATGCATGGCGACTGTCTGGACGTTTTGCCGACGCTGCCTGACGAAATGTTTCAGTGCTGCGTCACCTCTCCGCCGTATTGGGGATTGCGGGATTATGATCATCCTGCCCAGATCGGTGCTGAATCTTCTCCAAAAGAATATGTTGAAAATCTTGTTCAGGTCTTTCGTGAGGTAGGACGTGTTCTGCGTAAGGACGGCACGTTGTGGCTGAATATCGGCGACGGATACGCGAGAAACGGTGGAACGGGCGGTCACGGCCCGAACGCGATCGTTGGAAACACTAAAAAGCTAATCCAAAAACGAAACTGCAAGGTTCCTGATATCTGGGGTTTGAAAGACCGTGACCTTCTCGGCCTACCGTGGCGAGTCGCTTTTGCCCTTCAAGAAGATGGGTGGATTCTCAGGTCGCGTATTACCTGGGTGAAGAAAACGGCAATGCCCGAAAGTGTGAAGAATCGGCCTACAACGGCTACCGAGGAAATATTCTTACTTACAAGGTCGCCATCATATTTTTACGACCCTGACGGCGTTCGAGAACAGTCAGGTGCTAACTTGCGAAATTTTTGGATTTTAGGGCCTGAGCCAGGAAAGAACGGTCATCCTGCGGCCTTTACGAGTGAGTTGGCGAGACGATGCATTGCACTCGGCTCTCGGATTGGCGATTCTGTGCTCGACCCCTTTGGCGGGTCAGGCACGACAGGGCTCGCCGCAACGCAGCTAGGCCGACGATCTGTCCTCATAGAGTTGAATTCTCAGTACGTAGAGAAGAGTATTCAACGACTATCCGAAACTCAGGTACATCTTCTACCTGCATTTTAGTATGGCCAGTTCAAAACAGAAGATACTCGACTTCTTTCTCGCCAACCTGGGCAGCGTTCTTGAGTCCAAAGACATTCAGGCTGCTAGTGGCGGCGCCGTTGAATGGGCACGTCGCGTCCGTGAATTGCGCAATGAGGAGGGCTATCAGGTTCTAAGTCATAAGGACAGATCGGATCTAAAGCCTGGACAATACGTTCTCGAAACGGACAAGCGTCTTCCTGCATTTTCACGAAACATTTCGAAAGAAACGAAAGCTCGAGTTCTTGATCGCAATGGTTATACGTGCCAAATGTGCGGCGCGGGTGCCGGCGATCCTGACCCGTTCGTGCCGAACCGAACGGTACGTCTGACAATGGGCCATATCATTGATAAGTCGAAGGGCGGTAGTGATTCTCCAGATAACTTGCGGGCTGTTTGCTCAAACTGTAACGAAGGTCTGCAGAACGCGGGTCTTATGAAGCCGGATAGAAAGCACCTATTGATGCAAATACGTAGAGCTACGGTCTCTGATCAAAAAGCGGTTCTCGAATGGCTAATCAAAAAATTCAGACTTGATAACAAGGTTTGAGACAATGTTCGATCGCGAAAGATACTGGTTTCCCGCCAAGGTTTACGGCTGGGGCTGGGGGTTGCCGGCAACGTGGCAGGGCTGGGTCGTGCTTCTCGTCTTTATAGCGGGTTTTGTATTCCTCGCACTCGTTTTTCCGCCGGCCGCCCATACCGAAGTTTTTGTCGCGGGTACGCTCTTTCTCGTCCTCGGACTGATCGTCGTCTGTCTCGTGAAAGGCGAACCGCCGAAATGGCATTGGGGCAGAAAGGGCAGGTAATGGAGAATGCAGAAAAAGTGGATCGAGGTGAATGACGGGATGCAGACAGGCTACACGTATCTGCTTAGCGAGCCTGCCGGACGCAATTTTCATCCCGATTTCGCACCTGAACTATCTCCAAAACAGATGCTCGAACTGGGCGTGTTTGGCGGAAAATATATGACCGACTGCAAGGGCGAGTTTCCCGCAGATTGGTTTGTCAACGCAAAACTCTCGCCTGGGAAGCACGATGCGAAACTGAACTTCTTTAAGGTAAAAGCGTCCCAACCTCTCGCAGTCTGGCGCCGCAAAGGCTGGATCCACGATGAAGATCCGCGAGGCTGGTTCCAATGGTACTGCAGATACTATTTTGGCCGCCGCTCGGTTGATGACGAACGCCAGATCAAGCGTTGGAGAGCCATGCGGCGCCACATCGCTCAGATCGAGACGAATTGCCCGCCTCAGGCACTCGACTGCCGTCCGCGACAACGCCAGGCCCTTCTTCACTGGGCGTATGATTCCAGAAGGATCTAGTTTGCGAGTCCGATCGCCTTGAACTTTGAACCGGTATGTCTTACACTAGCGATAAGGTAAGACTATGGAGACGAGACTTACAACAAAAGGCCAGGTCGTGATTCCTGTGGCGGTAAGAAACAGGCTTGGCATTACGGTGGGCACAAGCTTGACTGTTGAGGTCAACGATGCGAGCGGCGAGATCATCCTAAAGCCCATCACACGCAAACTCATTCACCAAATGAGCGGCCGGTTCAAGGGCAAAGGCCTGCTCGACGAACTCACAAAGGAAAGGAAAAAGGAAAAGAAGAGCGATGAAAGGCGATAAGCTTTACGTGCTCGATTCTTGGGCCATTCTCGCATATTTCAACGGAGAATCTGCGGCCGAGAAAGTAGCCGACGTTATCGCCGACGCAAAAGAGAGCGATATTCCGCTCCTGATGTCGGTCATCAACTTAGGTGAAGTTTGGTACATCATCGCCCGCCGTCTTTCATACAAGGATGCGGACGAAGCCGTCGCAATTCTCGAGCAGTTCGGAGTTAAGTTCGTCGATGCCGACATTGCGAACGCAAGAGGAGCCGCCACCTTCAAAGCGAAGGGCAAGATCTCCTACGCGGACTGCTACGCGGCCGCTCTCGCAGAGGAACGCGGAGCCTCGCTCATTACGGGCGATCGAGAATTCGCTCAATTCAAGGATCGGATCAAAATTCTGTGGATGACGTGATCCGTTGCGGCAAAATTTGAATTATAACTTTTGAATTTGGACTTTTTCGAACCGGGCTTGCCCGTTTGCAGTGCCGTCGGCGGTGGTTCTTACCTTGAGTTACGGCCTTGCAGACGCGGGCCTCTCCATTCCTTTTCTCAATTCACGCGAAAGGTCGTCGTTATATCTGACGAGCGCATATCGATCTGCGGCGGTGGAAGAATGGTGATGTCTCCCATCAGCATTCCCACTTCCAACCGCACACAATAATCGATCCTTTCGTGGGCCGTGCTCATAAAGATATCGACGAACACATTAAATCCGTCTCGTTCGATCTTTATCGAGTTCTTGCCTATCAAACGGGAATCGAGGAATTGAAATCGTCCATTTTCGTCGGTCGTTTTGACGATCTTTTTGCCGGTCGATGTCTTGATCGTCACTTTTGCGTTCGGGATGACGGCTCCATTTTGATCGATCACGCGGCCTTCGACGAGCGGGACCATAAGCGTAGTGACGCCGCGTTGGCCGCTCCCGATGTCGGATGGGAATGTCGTCTGCGAATACGATACTGAGAATAAGCCGAGGATCGAGGCGAATGCGGCCGTCGCGAATCTGGTAACGCGTCGGCGATATGCGGCAAGGCCTTTTGGGCAATCGCTCGTGATGACGGTGCCGTCGGTTCGCTTGAAGAGGCGAATGCAGAGACGCTTTCCTTCGTGTGATGCGATGAGGTCGCGAGTTTCCATTGGCGTAAGGGCCGAAATATTGTAAACCTGCCTCTCGCAGCCGGCACAGAGCCTTGAGCGCTCATCACCGGTCATCTCATCCCAGCTCGCGGAACAAGGCTTTGCGACCGAGATGCGGTCGAGGTCAAGTTCGGGTTTCCGTTCTTGCAGCTTCATTTCTCACATTGATGCAGCAGAAGGCCAAATTCGTTGCTTCGTGCTCATGTCGAGCGGCAAGTCCCCCGGCAACGGAGGCCTTCCAATTCTCATCTAAATCTCGTAAACTGTTTGTCCGCGAAGGCGGGCTATGCGGACGAGGGCGTCCGCGTTCCTTTTGGGGGGCGACAGGCTTCGACAGGGGCTTGTATAGATCTTTGAGTGCACGTCGGGCTTTTTGTAGGTGAGCTCGTTAAAAAAACTTGCAAAACACAAATGCTAATCAAGAATTAGCTCTCGCTGCCTAATTAAATTTAGCTACAGCGATGTCTTACCGGAAGTCGGCCCGATGCGACCGGATAAGGCATAACTCAGTTCGGGCTCGCGTTACGCCTACACCTGCGGCGTGATGTTAAAGTTAGCCGGGTTAGCCTTTGACGAGGTCTTGTCCGCTCATCTGCTCGTCTTTGGCGAAATCAAAGTGAACGGACTAAACGTGTAGATCGCACTGGTCGCAACCTTTGGATGCGGGTTCGATTCCCGCCGCCTCCACCATATCGATTTTGGATTTGGGATTTCGGATTTAGGATTAAAGCTTGCGGACTAAAGCCGGCAAGTAGAGATGATCGCGAAAGCGGCAATATTCAAAACTCTCCAGAAGAAAACCGCCTACCGGTTCACCGCTTGCTACGCGGAATTTTTGCGTCCGTCAGGATAATGAAGTCACCGATATTCGTGTCCTTGTGTTTGTCGAAAGTATGAAAGTCGTCCTCGTAACGCATGGTTACGACGATGACCTTTGTCTTCGGGCGATAGCGCAGAAGATGCTCGACCGTCCCAAGTCTGCTCTCGCTATGGAATGATCCGTTAAGCTGGACGATCAATGCCTTCTTGTTCTGCTTCAGATATTTCGCCATCGAATCGGCCATCGTCGCGTCCCACAAAGATTGGGAATCGAGGATGTTCTTGATGCCCATCGACGCTTCATTGCTTCCGCCCATCAGTGCCGTGAATTTCTTGGCGTAGGCTTCCGACGCTTCCGAATAGGGAAGCGGCGCAAGCCACGCTTTCGCATCCTTTGAAAGTTGATCGACCGAACTGCGGCCGTTTCGCGAGACCATGTTGACGTAGCGTCGAGGCGCGTTCGCTGCGATAACGTCGAGCTTATTTGCCTTGGCGAATTCAACGAGCGGGCGATAGTCGGTCTTATAGTTGCCCCACGGGCGGCTGTCGTCGAGGAATTTCTTTTCAGTGATCAGGCCCTGCAGATATTCGTTCACGACGATCTGCTCGTCGCGTTCGAACATCTCGAGCGACAATGTGACCTTTCTCTCCTTTCCGTATCGCTCGAACGTTTTGCGAAAGATCTCGTTCTCGAGGAAATGCCCGACCGCGTCGTCGTGCTGTTCGCCGAGAAAGACGACGTCAACCTGGCCGGCCGCCTCAATTATCTTTTCCAGGCTGGAAGGTTCGCCATTCGAATCGAACACGCGATAGTTGGCGTCGCTGATATTCGCCTGCGAGAAAGCGATCGTCGTGAAAAAAAGTGCTGAAATAAGAGCGAGAATTGGTTTCATAATAAAGACCGATATATCGTTAAAGAGCATCGCCGCGTTCATTGATCGTCCAAGGATCGTTGCGGAGGTTCTGCGTCCTTTTGTCTGCGTTCCTGAAGGTGTCGCGTCGTTTCATCCGTTACGCTGAACGGTGTCGCGGGAAAGCGCGCGGTTTTTGCCGGACCCAGATAATCCGGGTCTTTAGCGGTAAGTTCGCCTTTATTGAGCGTCGGGCTTTGGGTGTCGGGCTGATCTGCCGATCGTCCCGAGCCGCCAAAGAGTTTAGAAACGTAAATGCCGTTGATGATCAGAGCCGCGCCAACGAGGATCGGGATAATGCCGACCACCCAGAGACGGCCGATGATCTCAGATTCCGCCGGCGGAATATTTCCGCTGAGGATCAAGCCCTGCATAAAGACATACAGAAAGACCATCAGGCCGATTCCGATGCTGCCGGTGATCATTCCCGCTTTGATCTCCGTTCGGCGTTTTGAGTCCGGCGTTATACCCTTGAGGCGGTCGAGTTCTGCTTTGCGTTTGACGGCCTGTTCGCTCGACATCAGCATATCGGCGACCCAGGTGTTCTTCCATTCAAATCCTTCAGGGCGATCGGGCGTTGCAAGAGCCTGTTTGACGGCCGCAAGGTGCGCGCCGCAAGCCTTACAAAATTTCAGGGTGTCATCCTGAGTAGAACCGCATTTCGGACAGAACATAAAGGTATTATTGCGCTTCCAAGGAGAAAAATACGAAGATTCTCGAAAATTTGTTCGCTTTGCAGACCTCCTCCCGCAATTCCTTCGTCCCCGGAGCCCACTGACGCAGCGAGAGACGGGCAAAATACCGATTGACACGTGTGATATACTCATAATGCTGGTGTAAACATACGTTGTACACCCTGATCTTTAACAAAGGTGACAAAAATTGTAACTACCACCTCGAAAAACGCCGATTTTTGTTCCGTTTTGTTCCGCTTGTTCCGCCACGCGCGGAACGGAACAAACATCGCGGAAATTGTGAATTGTTCGTTGTTCATTGTGAATTGAGAATGGAAGCCGAGCGTCTTCGGTTTTCAATCGTTGAGTGGATGATAACGAGTGCCCTTACTGCGTGCGGACTTCCGCAACGCCCCGTCCGCTCACGCAGACGATACTGACACGGGCGGTTCGGGCGGCGTACGGCTTCGTGAACCTTGCGACTATACGCTATATTCTTTCTTTGCTCTTTAGGATGAACGAATTACCGATCGGCATTTTTGATTCCGGAGTTGGCGGCCTGACGGTCTATCGTGCGCTTCACGACCGCTTGCCGAACGAGCGTTTCGTCTATTTGGGCGACACCGCACGTGTGCCTTACGGCACGAAATCGCTCGCGACCGTCGAACGTTACGCGCTCGAGAATTCGTCGTTCCTGGCGTCGTTGGGCATAAAGCTGCTCGTTGTCGCGTGCAATACGGCGTCAGCCCTAGCCTTGCCCGCGATCCGCGAAAAGGTCGGGATCGAGGTCGTCGGAGTGATCGGACCCGGCGGGCGCAAGGCGGTCGAGATAGTGCGTGAGTTCGGGCATGACGCTCGGATCGGCGTGATCGCGACGGAAGCGACGGTCGCGAGCAACGCGTATATCGACGCGATCCGAAGGGCTTCCGTCGAGCCGAACGTATTGCAGGCCGCGTGCCCGCTCTTCGTACCATTGGCAGAGGAGAACTGGATCGACCGCCCCGAGACCGCAAGTATTGCTGAAACCTATCTCGCCGAGATCAAAGCGTTCGCTCCCCAGGCCCTTGTCCTCGGATGTACGCATTATCCTATACTTCGCGACGTGATTCAGCGGACCGTTGGCCCGGATGTTAAACTAATTGATTCGGGTGAAGCGACGGCGGACGAGGTCGCGATCATTCTTGCAAAGAACGGTCTTGAGAATACTGTCGCTCCGGGCAGATCTCGTGAATTGTGCGATGACCTGGATCATTTTTATGTAACGGACGCCGCGGAAAGATTCGGGCGCGTTGCGGAAAGATTTTTGGGCGCAAGACCGCAAAGGCTCGAGGCGATCGAAGTTTACGGTGTGGATGAATTAGGGTAGAAACACGACCGCGGTAGGGAGTGTGCGGCTGATTTCGGATCGCTGGCATTTTGAAAGTGAAAATGGACACCCGCGCTACCGCTTGGGTTTCCGCCTAGAGATATATGAGTTTTGTACGACAAGATGACCGCAAGGTGGACGAACTGCGTTCGGTTCGGATCACACCGAATATCTCGCCCTATGCGGAAGGCTCGGCGCTGATCGAGGTCGGCCGCACAAAGGTGATCTGCACAGCATCGGTCGAAGATCGCGTACCGCCATTTTTGCGGAACAAAGGCACGGGCTGGGTTACGGCGGAATACGCGATGCTGCCGCGTGCCACCAATACGCGAACGCAGCGTGAGACGATGCGTCCGACCGGGCGAACGCAGGAGATCCAGCGTCTGATCGGCAGGAGCCTGCGCGCCGTCGTCGATATGAAATTGCTCGGCGAGCGGCAGATATTTCTCGATTGCGATGTGATCCAGGCGGACGGCGGCACACGATGCGCTTCGATCACCGGGGCGTATGTCGCCCTTGCTCTCGCGTGTAGGCGGCTCGTGCAGACGGGCGTCGTTCGTGCGAACCCGATCTTGAGCGAGGTCGCGGCCGTGAGCGTCGGTATTTGTGAAGAAACGACGATCCTCGACCTTGCGTATGTTGAAGATTCGTCCGCAGAGGTAGATATGAACATCGTCTGCACCGGCGAAGGGAAATTTATTGAAATTCAAGGCACGGCCGAACGCGAACCTTTTTCGCGTGATCAAATGAACGCAATGCTTGCCCTCGCAGAAAAGGGTATCAAGGAGCTTTTCGAGCAGCAGCGAAAAGCGCTTGCCGGTTGAGATATGACGACAAAAACATTCGAAGGAAAAACTGCGATAGTAACAGGCGGCACGCGCGGAATTGGCCGCGAGATCGTACGCGAACTCGCAAAGGGCGGCGCGAATGTCGCATTCAATTATTCGAAGAGTGCGGCAGAGGCTGACGCACTAAAGTCCGAGCTCGAAGCGTCGAGCGTGAAAGTTTTTGCGGCGCAGTGCGACGTTGCGAATACCGAGGCCGCGGCGAATTTCGTCGGCGAGGTAAAGGACGCGTTCGGTACCGTTGACTTCCTCGTCAACAATGCCGGCATCACGCGCGACCAGCTGATCCTGCGGATGAAGGAGGACGATTGGGACGCCGTGATCGACACGAACCTTAAGGGTGCGTGGAATTTCTCGAAAGCCGCGATCCGTCCGATGATGCGCAACGAGAACGGCGGATCGATCCTGAACATCACGTCGATATCGGGCGTCGTCGGTATGCTCGGACAGTCGAACTATTCCGCGTCGAAGGCCGGAATGATCGGCCTCACAAAATCGCTCGCAAAGGAGATCGCCTCCAAAAAAGTCACTGTAAACGCGCTTGCTCTCGGCCTGATCGAGACAGATATGGCGAGCGAGATGAACGCGGACTATCGCGAGAAGATCCTCGCAATGATTCCGCTCGGGCGTCTCGGCCGTGTCGATGAGGCCGCACAGATCGCCTGCTTCCTGCTGTCGCCTGCGGCAGCCTACATCACGGGACAAGTGATACAGGTTGACGGCGGCCTCGCGATGTAGTTTTATCCCGAATGTCACTTGATTACAGGGACGAGGAAGTTCGTCCGGAAGAACCACAGCAATTCGAACAGCCGCAGCCGCGGGAGAACGCATTCCGACCGGGGCCGCCGATCTACGCGATCGTTATCATTGCGCTGTACGGCTGCGTCTTCCTTGCCGAACTGACACGCGGTATCGAGCCCGCGATCCTCGCTGCCGGCTTCGACAAACAGGCCTACCTGCAGAACGGCGAACATTGGCGGCTCTTGACGGGCACGGCATTGCACGCCGGGCCGCTGCATATCATTTTGAACAGTCTCGCGTTCTACAGTTTTGCACGTCCTTTCGAAGCTCTCGCGAACCGGGCACATCTTGCGATCGTCTTTCTGCTTTCTGCGGTCGGCGGCAGCGCCTTGACGCTCGTCCTTAATCCTGTCGGCATCTCGATCGGTGCGTCGGGCGGCATCGTTGGCATCATAGGTTTCCTCGCGGTCTATTCTTTCAAACGGAGGCAGTTCATCGCGCCCGAATTTCGCCGAAATCTGATAATGAATATCGGCTTCATACTCCTTTACGGCTTCGTCCTGAGCGGAATGGTCGATAATTACGCTCACATCGGCGGGCTTTTGACAGGTGCGGTTTACGCTCTATTTGCAGTCCCGGGCGACCCGCATAAAGATCCACGCGAAGTTCTGCCGCCGATCAAGGCCGCAGGTATGCTGTCGATCGCCGCGTATGCCGCCGTGTGCGGCCTCGCGATCCTCACCATTCTCGGGATCGTCTGATCTATGCCTCGCGTTCGAGTTCATCAACATGTAAATCCGCTGGCACCGTTCTATCGGCAAACGCCCGTGCCGCTCGAGATCGGTCAACTTTTTGCGGACCCGACGCGTCCCCTCTTTATGGATATCGGCTGTGCACGCGGGCGGTTCCTCTTGAAAATGGCGGGCGAGATGCCTGAATTTAACTATCTCGGCATCGAGATACGCGAACCGCTTGTCGATGAAGCGAATCGCCTCGCTGCCGACGCCGGCCTCACGAATCTGCATTATTCATTCTGCAACGCGATGCTTTGGCTCGACCGCCTTATCGAGAAAATTCCGGATGGCTTGCTGCAAACCGTTACGATCCAATTCCCGGATCCGTGGTTCAAAAAGAAGCACGAGAAACGCCGAATGGTGAACCGCGAAATGGCCGACGCCATCGCCGCAAAACTCGGCGTCGGCGGCAAGGTCTTCATTCAGACCGATATCGAATTCCTCGCCGACGAAATGTTCGAGATCTTCCGCGCGCACGAAGGCTTTCGCGAAGAAAAGATCGACGAGAATCCGTTCCCCGTCAAGACCGAACGCGAACTCGCTGTCGAAGGCAAATCCCTGCCCATCTTTCGAAGTGTTTTTATCAATTCGAGTTAACTGATGGTGATGCCGGACCAACCGTCGGGATTGGCACCGGCTGAGGTTAGGGTATGTTCGAGCTTCTTGAGCGTGGCCGCGATCCCCGCGATCTCCGCCTTGTCGCCGTTGAGCTGCTCTAGTGATCTCATCTTCATATTTAGAATGTAGCCGCGCCAGATCATTGTCTCGATGTTGGTTTCTGATTTTGTCAGACGGTCGTACTCATCTAAGATCGCGAGGCCGTGGTTTGCGATCTTTAGAATATTTCCGGGCTGGTTCCGCAGCATTGCAATGTCGATTTGGCTCTTTACGACGCTCAGTTCGTCAAGCTTTGCTTCGATATTGTTCGGATCGTCTTTTTCAAATTTGGCAAGCAGGTCGGCGGCCGTCTTCTGATATTTCTCAGCCTCGTCGAATCTTCCGAGAAACGGAAGTGCGATCGCAATGTTGAGATTGTTGACGAACTCGAAGCGGCTCCATGATCTTGCTTTTGGGGCGACCTTGAAGAGTTGGTCACCGAACCGGATCGCATCCTGCATAGCGCTGATACTTTCCTCTAGGAGAGGGCGGGCAAGATCCGGCCGCCGTTGAGTAAGGTAATAACGTAGGCCCAACCATCTACACACGTTGCTAAGGCGAGCGGCGGTTACGGCCAATATATTCAAGAGCCTTGGGTCGTTCGGGTACTTCGAATCGAGTTCCTTGGCCTTTGCCATTACCTCTAAGTAGTTCTCTCGGCCCTTTCGGTCACCTTCCATCGCATCTTCGGTCGGAACAAGGTAACCAACCTCAAGGAGCCGCACGCTGAGCCAGTGTATTCGACGGTCAAGGTCGTCCGGGTCCGCAGCGAGGGCGATGTCTAGGATCTCGCGAGACAGTGTATGGAACTTGGATACGGCCTGGCTTTTTCGAGTTAAGATCTGTGCGAAATCGGAAAGCGACGTGGCGAATTCATCAAGCAGGTCTAAGCGGTCGGGACGAAGCTCGATTGCTTTTGCGAGGAGTTGAATACCTTTGTTCTCGTTCACGATCGCCTCGTTCGTTTTGCCGAGGTTCGCTCCGTATATCATTCCCTGCACGGAGGCGACCTTTCGGTATCCGATCGCCATCTCCTTTAGAAGATCCGGGTCGGCCGTCTCGTTCGCAGAGATCGTGTCAAGATAGCCGACCGCATCGGAGACGAGCCGCTCCTGCAATTGTAACGATCCAGGAAGCTTGGCAATCTCATCGTTATAGGTAAGGATCAGTGAATTCGCGATCTTCCGCACCTGTGCGAAATTAGCTTCGGCGCGAGCTTGTTCGCGGCGAGCCGCAACGGCCTGCCAAATAGCTATAGAGGTTGTTGCAAGTAATAGGATGAGGCCGACCGAGGCGACCGCCGCGAGCAGTTTGTTGCGCCCGACGAACTTCCTCGCCCGATAAGCAAAAGACTGCGAATGTGCCGTGACAGGGTAGCCGTTGAGGTACCGGTCGATGTCGCTCGAAAGCTGATCGACGGAGGCATATCGCCGCGAAACATCCTTCTCAAGGCATTTTAGAACGATGTTGTCGAGGTCTCCCTTGAGGACGCGTCCACCCGAATTCATCGAGGGTTTTTGCGGGTCGATCTCGCGAATGCCGCGTGAGATATCTGTGCGACCGACGCCGTAGATCTCGGCCGGCTTTTTGCCGGTTAGCAGTTCGTAGAGTACGACACCGAGTGTGTAGATGTCGGACGCGGTCGAGATCGGAGTATCAAGTATCTGCTCGGGGCTCGCATATTCGGGAGTGATCGGAGCGTTCACGGTTTGCGTTTGTGCTTCGCCGCCGAGGATCTTTGCAATGCCGAAATCGAGCAGCTTCACCTCGCCGTTCCTGGTCACGAGGATGTTGGAGGGCTTTAGGTCGCGATGGACGATCAAATGCCGGTGAGCGTAATTTACGGCCGAGCAGACCTGCTGAAAAAGCAAGAGGCGTTCGGCGATGCCGAGCCCGTTCTCGCTGCAATAGTTCGTTATCGGAGAGCCTTCTACGAGCTCCATCACGTAGTAAGGCAGCTTGTCGGCCGTAACGCCGCCGTCCAGCAGATGAACGATATTCGCGTGTTCGAGCTTTGCGAGGATCTGGCGTTCGTTTTTGAACCGCCGTTCGAGGTCAGCCGAAAGGAGGACGCGGTTAGAGATCTTGATCGCGACGTCTTGTTCGAACCCGCCGTCGGTGCGAAACGCACGAAAGACCGCTCCCATTCCACCACGGCCCAATTCCTCACCGATAATATACGGCCCTACCCGCGTGCCCACAAGCGACGCATCCAGGTCAACGGAAATCGGCTTGTCAAGAAAGGCATTCTCCCGCCCGTCCGCTAGAAGCAGGGCGACGAGTTCGTCGTAGAGCGTTTGATCGTCGAGTCGTACGCGCGAGAGATAATCGGCACGCTCTTCGGTCCGCATCTCAGTCGCCTCCGCAAAGACCGACATCAATCTTTCCCAACGGTCATCCACTCTGAACCTATTTCAATCTATCCAGCAACCATGCACGGGTGTAACGCCAGCTGCGCATTATCGTCCTCTGAGAAAGTTCAAGTACGGAAGCGATCTCTTCGAACGTCAACCCTGCGAAAAAGTGCATCTCGACTATACGGACCTGTCGGTGATCCCTGAGTTCGAGTTCCTTAAGCAACTTCTCAAGGGCGAGGATATCGACGATGTCGTGATCGAACCCGGGAAGCGTGAGCGGCCCTACATCCTCAATAGAAACATTATTTCCGCCGCCACGTTTTTGCCGATTCCGGGCCTTCGCGTAATTGGCAAGTATCCGCCGCATCATCGTCGATGCGAGAGCGAGCACGTATTTTCGGTCATCAAAATCAAGCGAATGCTGCTCTCTCAACAACAGAAATACCTCGTTCACAAGCTCCGTCGGCTCAAGCGTGTGATTCCGCCGCTCACGACGTAAATGATACGCCGCAAGCCGCCGTAACTCAGAATAGATCAACGGCAGAAGGCTATCCAGCTTCCGAATTTCTCCTCTTTCATTTTCCATGTTTGTGAGAGAGAAGGCACCGGCATATCTGCCGATAGCTCAAAAGCGACTTGTAACTCACTACAAAAGCTGATCGATTCAGATTTTTTTCCAGGCGTGTCACAAAGTATGTCGAAACGGTGCGTTAATTAGTTAGCAATGGGCTAATCCTACGACCGAATGCCCAAAAGGTTGCGGGTTTCCAAAAGGTATGTAATGGTAGCGCGGTTCCTATTTTCGCACAATATGCCTATATTCCCTCGAAAAGGCCTTATCTTTGCTGAAGGTGTGCTGTTGTGCCACTGGTTGATCATTTGGGCCCCACTAACCAACGCCCAAAATCCACAAGTCCTTAATAACCTAGAGAGATGTCTATGAAATGCAGTACGGTGCACGGTTCCGCGTGACAAGATCAATTGATGGAAAGGGAATAGTCATAAGCCCGGCAAGTAAGCATCCTAGCCTCACTTCTTACAGAAGCCTCTTACCCACAACGGAGGCTTTTTTTTTACGGCAAAGGAGGGTTGGATTTCGGATGCGGGATCAGCTCGCAACTCTGGGAAGAGCCGAATGTCTATTGGAGAGCCAGCGATTTGTGCTCCGGAAGTTTAGCTGGTGCGGAAGGCGGATGCTGGATCAGCTTTCAACTCCGTTAGGAGCGAAATGTTTGTAGCAACCGGAATCAAATGAATCTCGGAGCTCCGTGAGGAGCGACAGAAGAAGTCGGCGGCAAGCCGCCTTCGAGGTGATGTCGCGGGTTGCGTTCTACAAACATGCGGCTCCGATGGAGCCAAGAAACTGACCGTTCGCTGCTCCCTCCACCCCGGCCTTCGGCCACCCCTCCTCGGACAGGAGGCGAGCTGGCGGTACAGACAAGAGTGCCCTTACTAACGTGCGGGCTTCCGCAACGAACACACCCCGACCACCCGCTGACGCTGGGGTACTGACAAGAGGCGGACGCGCGCGTCCCGCCTCTCCGTCGCAGGCGGTTCTGACGGGGTCGGATTTGCGAGCTATTTCCGATTCTTTTCCTTGCGGAAGCGTTTTAGGACCATTTCGCGGCGGAGTTTTGGGAGGTGGTCGATGAAGAGTTTGCCGTCGCAGTGGTCAGTCTCATGCTGGAAGGCACGGGCAGCGTAGCCTGAGGCTTCGCGTTCGAACCACTCGCCTTTCTCGTCCTGCGCACGCAGTTTTGCGGTCTCGGCACGCACGAGGACGGCCGGGACCTTGCCGACGGAGAGACAGCCTTCGTGGCCGGATTGTTCGCCCGTGCGTTCGATGATCTCGGGGTTTGCGGCGATGAGCTTCACGCCGTCGCAATCCATCACGAAGAGCCGCAGATTCAGCCCGATCTGCGGAGCAGCGAGGCCGACGCCCTCGGCATCGTACATCGTCTCGAACATCTCTTCGCAGAGCGCAGCAAGAGCCTCGTCGAACTCGGTCACAGGTTTGCCGACCTGGCCGAGAACGGCCTCGGGATATTCCGTTATCTTTTGAACTGCCATCAGCGGGGAATGACTCCGGTGCGTGCGAGGCGTGAATAGCCGCGTCGGGCGAAGAAATTCTTTTCTTCGCGTGCGAGGCATTGCCAACAGATATTCCGCGGCTGGTCCGTCGGCGAATAGAACGTGTTGTAATGTTCCATTTCCCGGTCACAACGCGCACAGCGAGTGACCGGTCTATCGGTTATTTTGGGATCAAGGGTTTCGATCATTTGTCGATCTTCCTCAGTAATCTGACTTTCTCGAGATAAAAATCCTGCTCGGCAACTATAGTGTAATTGGCTTTGACGTAACTTTCCAGAGGAGTACACGCAAGAGTTTCCGTGCAGACGGAACCGGTCACTAGCCAGATCTCTTTCGAGCCGGAGCCGATCTGCGAAATAAAGAAATCCGTCTCGGTGACGAGACTCGTTGGCGAACCCGCCGGAGCATTGCGTGCGAAGCGGAAGAATCCCTCTTCCGGAGCAATATGTACCTTTCCGTAGTACCTTTGCTTTAAAGCGAGCGTGTCGTAAACGGGGAAAACGTATATCGGACGGAATTCGGAACTGGATTCAAGATATCTCGCGACGCGATCCCAATCGCCGCGTTTTGTCATCGTCGGGTAAAGCCCGATGATCGAGGCCTGAAAGAAGATCGCGAGGACCACTCCGCCTGCTGCGGCCGCTGTGAGTCGGAGCGGCTTTGAAACTATGACGGACGAAAGGTCAAAGCCGAGCGAGGCGGCCGCGAGCAATACGGGAACGAACGCGACGGTCGCGTGCCGGAGTTCGACGAGGTCGTTACCGACCGCAAAGTATGCAATGAGCAAACAACCGCACGTCGTGCCGGCAAGAGCGAGCAGTCGCCACGAGCGATTCGAAATGCTTCGCAGGTTCAGAACCGAAAAGATCGCGACCGCCGGAAGCATCAGCCGCACGATCCATAGCCTTGCGAACGCGAGACTGCTCCAGTCACCGCTCGGAAATAATCCGGCCGGCAGCAGCATTGTCATGAAATGCTGCCAAACGAGACGCAGGCCATCGATGAGCGAACGCGGTTCGGAATAGCCCTGCGTATTGATCGCGAATTGATCTCTTACAAGCAACGCCTGCGGCAGAAAAACGATTCCCACCGGAATCATCGAGATGAGAAAATTCAGGACATTCTTCGCACGCCGGGAAACGATGTTCGCCGCGAAACAGCCCGCGAGTACGAAGCCGAGGTAGTAATTCGTATAGAGAGCGACCGCGGCGACAATGATAAAAGCGATGCGCGGCCGCGTGCGAGCATTCTCTCCCTGTGCGATAAGAGCCTCGTTCAGGTGAACTAGCAGTGCGGCGAGGACAATACCGAGTGCGTAACCGCGGATCTCAAGTGCGGCCCAGATCGCTAGCGGATGAAGGCCGAAGAGAGGTGCGGCGATCGCCGCCGCAAGGTCAGACAAAAAGCATCGAGCGAATTTCCATACGAGGAAAATACCGGCCGTTGTGCAGATGATCGAGAACAGGCGAGCGAAAAAGACCGATTCACCGAACATTCGCCACAGAGACATTGTCCAAAAATAGAGCGGCGCCTGTTTTTCGTCGATCCATGCAAACTGAAACGCGTGCAGAAAACCGCTCTGCGTCGTGTAAAGCGTCGAGGCCTCATCGACCCAAATGTTCAGCCAATAGGCGAGCGGCAGCACGATCGCGAGATGAACGGCGATCACCGCGAAGAGAGCATAACGCGAGAATTTGTAGTGGTTCTCGTTCATCATGGCCGCAGGTCAAAGACGACGAACTCATCGGTCCAGGTCACGACCGGAAATCTCGCGGCAAGAGATCCTTCGAATCCGGGAGCTTGCGCGAGATCGGTCCTCTGCGCAACGAAATACCTTGTGCCAAGGGCCCGAAAACCCTCGACGGCCGAAACCGTCTGCCTGTCGCTGCAAATATTGAATCCCTTTCGGTCGAGCCAGTAGAACATATACGAGGCATTGTAAGCGAGCGCGTAGCCGTCCGCATCGACGCAGGCTCCGCCCGAAACAAGTATAAGCGCGTTGCGTTGAAGATACGGCTCGATCTGGCTCGCCTCGGCAAACGCTGGCTCGAGTTTGTGATGCTCAAGGAAGAGCTGCCGTATCGATCGAAGGTCAAATGCAAATGAAGCGAGCGACGCGATCACGATCAACATCGCGAGGACGCTTTGCGAGGTAATTTTTCTTTTGCTCTCTCGGACTAATGAAATGCCCTTTCCCGCACCGAATCCGATCAGCAAACTCGCCGGGGCGACGGCGAAAACGTGATAGTAGTTTGCCCAATCGTCAGCGGTCGTTCGGGCAGCGACGATGAGAAACACAAACACCGACGCAAGCCAGATGAGCGAAATTGATACTGCTCTTTCACGTCTTGCAAGAACGATCCCGACCACGGCGACGATCACGCCTATGCCGCCCCAAACCCACACGATCTCGTTGCGAAGGATGCCGATGATGAAGTATGGATTCGTGAAGAAATCCGTGCCGATCCAATGGTATTCATTCGAGATGCCGAGCGAATTTCCGTACGTGAGCCAAAGGAATTTTGCGTGCGTGTACCAAAGAACACCGGGAACAAGAGCGATCGCCGCGAAGGCATAGGCTCGCCGCGTTCTTAGCACGCGAAGGCCCTCTTTCCTGAGCCAGAGTATCGCAAAGACCAGGCCGATATGCAGCGATGTTGCTTTTGCGAGGATCGCGAGCGATGTGAAAACGGCACTTGAGTAGAGATCGGATGTCTTGTCCGTCCTCGTCCAGCGGGCGAAGAAGTGAACCGCTGCTATGTAGGCGAGCATCGTCAACGCTTCGGGCTGTACGGCCGTTGAAACTTCAAAGATCAACGGGTTGAACGCAAAAAAACCGAATGCGGCAATGGCCGCCTCGGGAGAAAGTATGTCGCGCGCAAGGAACCAGAAGAATGCGAGAACGCCGAGCGAGAGCAGCAGCGAAATGATGCGGCCCGTTTCATCGTGAACACCGAGAACCTCATAAACCAAGGCGACCGTCCACGGATAGAGCGGGAACTCCATCTCAGCATAGCCCGGGCCCGTCCCGCGCCAATCGATCCGCGGATAGAGCGGATTCATTCCCTCGCGCGTGAAGTTTCGGGCGATGGAGCCGAGATCGCTTTCGCGCCAAGACGCCCGGTCGAGAGGCCGAAAAGTGTCGGCAACTCTTAACAGGACGGCGGCCGCGAATAACGCTATTAGAACTGCACGCCTCGCCTTCATCCGTTCCCCAATAGGTGCGGCAGATATACGACGAGAGATGCCGCGATGAGCCAAAGCAGGAGATTCAAGACCGTAGGCCGATCACGGAAGAGTATCTTGACCGGATCGCCGCCGGCATCACGCTGATAGATCAGGAATAGATAGCGAAAAACGCCGTAAACGACGAACGGGATCGTGATCAGCATCCATTGCGAGCCGACGCGTGCGACCGTCTCATCGGCCCGCGTGTAGAGTGCGTAGGTGATCAAAGCGGCACCGGCGCATATCGCCATTATCGAATCGAGAAACCGTAGAGAATACTCGCTCAGGTTCTTTCGGTGCGTACTTGCGGCGGAACGAAGGAGCGTGAGCTCATGCCGACGCTTTCCGAAGCCGACGAGCAAAGCGACCATCGAGGTGCAGATGATCAGCCATTCCGAGATCGAGACGTCGATCAGAACTGCGCCTGAGATCGCGCGAAGGACGAACCCGCTCGCGATCAGTATGACGTCGAGGATCACGACATTCTTCAGCTGAAGCGAATACGCGACGCACATCGCAAGATACAGGACGATGATGAGGGCGAACCGCGGGCTCAAGGCGAGCGAACCAAGTGCTGCTGCCGCAAAGAGGGCGACCATCGCGAACCGTGCTGCATTCACGTTCAATTCGCCGGCGGCAAGAGGCCGCGTGCATTTGATCGGATGTGAACGGTCCGAGCGGATGTCGCAAAGGTCGTTGAAAAGATAGATGCCGCTGCTTGCGGCACAAAAGATGAGAAAGCCGAGCGTGCTCGTCCAAAGATCGTGCAGATCGAAGAGGGAACGCGAAAAGATGACGCCGGAAAAAACAAGTAGGTTCTTGACCCATTCCTGCGGCCGCATCTCGACAAGCAGGCCGCGAAGATTCTTGCGGAGTGTCCAGGATGAAGGCTGATCTATCTCGATCGATCTCACGATAGGGCCGGCTCCGCCTCATTCGCGGAGCTGAGGCGCTCTCTCAGGTCGGCCGCGTGCCCGCCGACGGTCATTACGTCGAATGATTCCTTGTAAGTCGAAATTATCCAATCCAGGATGTCGGATTTTGCCCGCTGGGCAAGCGACATTCCCGGAAAGAACTTCAACTCCGGAACTTCTTCACCTGTCAGGAAGTCGAGCGGATGAAGCAGAAGTGACGGCTGCACATTCGCGATCCGGCAGGCCGCGAGTGCGGAACGCCAATATGCCTTTGCTGCCGCACGCGAGAACGTCGAAAGATATATGACGTAGCTTGCGTGGATCGGCGTCTTTACACCCGGAAACGTGGTAACGGGTATCTCCGCGATCGTCCCTTTTGCGGTCGTGATCGAGTATGGGTTGAGCGGCTTGAAACCGTCCGAGAACCTGCCGAAGAGCTGCTTTCGTTTTGCGCGTTCTTCGTCCGACATCTTCGGTGCCGTGAAAAAATAGTAAGCACGCGCAAGCGGTGCGATATAGGTCGGAAATGTCGAACAATCGAAATCGTAGCCGCGTTCTGCCAGCGTTTCGAGCACCGTCGGGCTCAAGCTGAATCCGGGGCCGCGAAACCCTTTCGGATGCCGTCCGGTCGCAAGTTCGATCGCTTCCTCGGATCGCTCGAACTCCTCGGCGAGCTGTTCCATTGAATAAAGATGCAGCCAAGGCTCGTGGTGAAAGCTATGGTTGCCGATCTCGTGCCCCGCATCGGCGATGCGGCGAAGGGATCCGTGATTCTTTTCGAGTGCCGCATCCTGGCCGACGATGAAGAAAGTTATCTTTTGATCGTGCTTTTCAAGAAACGAAAGTGCATGCGGCACGACGCGGTCGAGATATGAGGGGAAAGATTCCCAGCCCGCATCGCCGTGCGTCTTCATATACGACCATTGGTTGTCGAGGTCGAGCGAAAGGCTCGCGATCCGCTTTCTCATCATGCAGCCTCCTTGCCCGAAAGCTCGTCGAGCAGTTCGCCCGCGAAACGATTTGCGAGGGCGACGGTCTCGTTGACGTTCAGCGTACCGTTGACGATGTGGGTCGAGTTGACGACATAAAGGCCGTCGATCGAAGTACGCATCGGCGGAAGGTCGTCCGAATAATTCAGCACAGGCAGCGGGAATACCCGACGCACGCGCGAGAGCTTGAATGCGAGCACATCCCGACGTCTGAAACGCGGATACATCTTTTCGAGTGCGGCGATGAAGCTCTCGCGTATCGCCTCGTCGCTAGCATCGAAAAGCTTGTCGTCGGGATCGACATATTTCGGGAGGTATATCAACGAGTTTCCGCCGAATTCGGTCTTGTTCACAAGAGCCGTCATCTCAATGATGCCGGTGAAAGGTGACTCGTCGGTGATGTTCGTTACGTAGAATTTCGAGAGCGAAGAGCGCATCAGGACGGACGCGCAGATGATGCCTTGATAGCGGACGTTCGCAAGATCAAGATGCTCGCGGCCTTTAAGCTGCGGAGCGATCTCGGCCGCCTTAGCCGACGGACAGGTCAGGATCACGCGGTCGAACGCTTCGGGCGGCGGAGCCGGAACGCGATCGGATCTTCGCCGTCGCGGCGTCGGTTCGGGCTCGGTAATGAACGCCCCTGAAAAGCCCGCGGCGACCGAGACCGCAGAATTGAACGCTGCGTACTTCGTTCGATGGGTGATGTATCTTGCGGCGAGATCGGTCTTTCGGCGTGCGTCGATGACCTTGACGGTGAACGCTCCGTTCTGAAGCTTTTCGACCCGATCTACAGGCGAATTAAGGCGAACTTCGATCCCTTTTTCTGTAAGAACTTCGGCAAAGCGTTCGAGCACGCGGGCGTATCCGCCGCGAACGTACCCGAACATTTCCTTCTTCATCCCCGAGCGGCGTGCGGCATACATTCGCTGGATCGTCGCCCAGATGAATGCCGCGGACGTGTCCTTGTAAGATTCACCGAGCTTGGCGAGCAAAAGCGGCCGCCAGATCTTCTCGAACGTTCTCTTGCCCGAGAGTTTCGTCAACCATTCCTCGACCGTGATCTTTTCGAGCTCTTTCCAATCGGTGATCCGCGATGCCTTGAAGATAGTGAGTCCGAGCCTGATCTTCGAGATCAGATCGAGCGGCGGAAATTTCAGGAACTCGATCGCGTTCGACATCGAGTGGAGACAGCCGTTCGAATAGAAGCCGGTCTTTGTTTCGACCCAGCGGAATTGATCCGCGAGGCCGAGTTCCGCGATCAGCCCGCGTGTGTGCTCATCCGAAAGGAGTGTAACGTGATAGTGCCTGTCCCACGTGTAGTCGCCGATATTCCATGCGGATGCAAGGCCGCCGATCGCCGCCCCTGACTCAAAGATCGTAACGCGATGACCGGCTTCCGAAAGGCGCAACGCGACCGTCATGCCGAGAAAGCCCGACCCAACGATCGCGATAGTTTGGGAGTTCGTGTTCAATTGTTTCCCTACCTGTTTTCGAGCAATAGCGAACTAAACGGACGCGGCGGCCGCATCCGTTTCCGACACGACACCGTTGCTGATCTCATAGCGAAAACCGCAATCACAAACTACGCTCGCCGTGTCGCCATCCGCGAACTTATGCACCAGGCTTCCGCACTTGCAGACGACGCCGATCGAGCGTGCAGGCGATCCGAGAGCGAGGTGAAAATCGGGAACCGACCTCGTAACGATAGAGCCCATTCCGATCATCGCCCATCGCCCGATCTCAAGATCGTTGCCGATGACACAGCCCGCCCCGATCGTCGAGCCTTCGCGGACGAGCGTCGGCAGCGTGTGTTCGTCCGGCTCACTTGGACGCAATGTTTTTAGGTCGGGCATGGTCGCCCGGGGAAAACGATCGTTCGTAAATGTCGTCGAGGCCGAGATCATCACGCCGTCTTCGATCGTTACGGCTGCGCAGATATAGACCATCGCGTTGATCTTCACGCGGTTGCCGATCTTTACGTCGTACGCGATGTAGGTCTTTTCGCCGACGATGCATTCATCGCCGAGCGTCGCTCCGTGCCTAATGTGCACGTTGTCCCAGATGCTTGTTCCTTCGCCGAGCGTGACGTTCTCTTCGATGATCGCTGTCGGATGGATGCGTGCCATATTCTTTCGTTTCACCACAGAGGGGCCAGAGAGCACGGAGGTGCTAGAAACTACGGTTTCTATTTCTCTCTGGCCTCGCCTCTGTGATCTTTAACCTGCCGCGAGAGCCTTCTCGACGACAGGCTGCCAAAGTTTCTCGCTCATCGAACGATAAGCAGCTTCGATCACCTGCACGGACGCCATCGCGTCCGCCGGAGTGATCAGCAGATCTTCTTTGCCGCGAAGTGCGTTGCCGAAATTCTCGATCTTGCCTTTGAATGACGCGACCTTGTCGTAGCCTGTCCCGAAGACTGTCCAATCAGGATTCGATGTGGACTTGTATTTCGATTCACGCCAGCCGACGTGCAGCGTGCCGTTCGATCCGTAGATGCTGAGGAAAAAGGGAAGTTCCTTGTTTATTCCCCACGTGAGATCAACGCTTGCGGTAACGCCGTCAGCAGTCTTTGCGAGAAGTTTCACGTTCTCGTCAACGCTCAGGCCTTGCGTTCCGCCTGCATCGACCGCCAGAACCGAGTCGATCGAACCGAGAAGATATCGAATGATATCGACCGAATGTGTTCCGTTGTCGATCAGCACGCCGCCGCCCGAAAGTTCCGCGTCGGAATTCCAACGTTTCGACATATCGACCTTCGCGGTGAATGCATTCTCAAACTGCAGCACGTCGCCGAGCACGCCCGATGCGAGTATGCTCTTTGCCTTGATAACGTCGTCGCAGTATCGGAATTTCGACGCCATCGTGAACAGCGTATTCGTCTTTGCGGCAGTCGAGATCATCCGCTCGGCGTCGGCGCTCGTCGTACACAGCGGTTTTTCGCAGAGCACGGGGATCGAACGGTCGAGGAAGAAGCACGCGATCTCAGCGTGAGTTGCGGGCGGCGTCGCGATAATTACCGCGTCGAGCTCGAGGCCCGCAAGATCGTCGAAAGAAGAGTAGCTCTTGCCGCCTACCATTTCGGCAAGAGCTGCCGCCGCATCCGGACGCGTGTCCGTCACGGCTACGAGATCGCAGCACGCGCTTTGATTAAAAGCCTGTGCATAGGCTTGGGCGATGCCGCCGGCGCCGACCAGGCCAAACTTCAATTTCTTTTCCATATCAAGGTTCATTACAGCTTTCCCGCCGTTAGTTCTTTCTAAGTCTGCTTGCCGCGATCCGAACATTGTCTGCGATGTAGCGAACGTGCTCTTCGGTGTACTTTTCGTTCCAAGGAAGGACGAGCACATCGTGGAGTGCTTTTGCGGTGAGCGGATAATTCACCATCTCGTAATCGACGGCGCCTTCACGTGCGAGGTTGAACGGGAACTGGCTGGTGCCGAGCGTGTTCTTTTCCTGAAAGACCTGGCACATGAACGCCGGTTTGACGATATATCGCGGTGCTGAAAAGATGTTCTTCTCTTTGAGGAGATTCGCCATTCCAACCGATCCGCCTTCGATCTTCGAGTCATCGACGGTCAGGCAGTATTTCCAATATGTGTGCGTCGCATCGTCAGCGATGACCGGAGTCTCGATGCCGTCGATGCCTTGAAGAAGCTCTGTCAGAAGAGCTGCGGTCTTTTGCCGGTTCGCAACACAGGTTTCGAGTTTTTCGAGTTGGCCGAGTGCAACGGCGGCCTGAAGTTCGCTCATGCGATAGTTCAGCGCCATGAAGTAGTGGTCCGGTTTCGCATCGCCGTAACCCCAAGCCTTGTTGATGTAAAGGAACATCTTGCGGGCCAGTTTCTCGTCGTTGGTAACGACCATTCCGCCTTCGCCGGTCGTCATATGCTTGCCTTGCTGGAGCGAAAAACATCCGATATCGCCGATCGTTCCGGCAAAGACCTCGCCCTTGAGCGCGAGGAACGTCTGAGCGGAATCCTCAATTACGGGAATGCCTTTTTCCTTTGCAAGCTCCATGATCGGGCCCATTTCGCAGGGATTTCCGAAAAGATGCGTAACGATGATGCCTTTTGTGCGTTCGCTCAACTTCGTGGCGATCGTTTCGGCGGTAACGTTCAGCGTTCTCGGATCGACCTCGGCAAAGACGGGCACGACGCCGCGATACATCAGGGGTGTCAAGGCTCCCATATCGGTGATCGAGGTCGTGATGATCTCGTCGCCCGGTTCCGGGTTGATCGCGGCGACCGCGATGTGGATCGCGGCCGAGCCAGATGTGCAGGCGTAGGCGAATTTCGCACCAAGTTTCTCGGCGAATTTCTGCTCGAGCATCTTGCCGAATCTGCCTTTTGTCGTCGTCAAGGTCCCGCTTTTCAGGACTTCGGTGACATAGGCGATCTCGGTCTCGTCAAAGGTTCGGCCGCTCGAGTCCTGGTCGGAGGGAAGCGACATCAAAAGTTCGGGTTTTGCAACGGGTGTCATAGATCTCGTATGTATTATTTGCTGGTATTTGGGAATTGCGGGGACGCGTAAAAAGAACGCCCAACGCACGGCTATCTTGTTTCTTCCTCAAGTGCAATAGAAGGTCTAATTGCCTCGGATTTCCGAAAGAAACGTAATTTTGCGAGCTTTGACAGCAATTTCAGATGGCCGACGATCGTCGTGGCCGTCTTCATCTTTGAGAATCCGAAGAGGCGCACCTCGAGAACGGCAGGAAATTCGACCACTTTTCCGCCTTCGAGATCGATGCGGCCGAGCATCTCCGCAACGCCTAGGAAGCCGGATTCGTCCAGGTTCAGGTCGGCGAACGCGTTCCGGCGATAGACACGAAAACAGCTCGTATAGGTCGCGAGCTTCTGCTTCAGCACGGCACGGTAGAGCGCAGACGCACCCTTTGAAAGGAAAAGCCGCCAGCCCGGCACGTTCCGAACGGAGCCCTTCGGGTGGTATGGCGAGGCCGTTACCATCGTCGTTTCTTTGTCGAGCAGCGGCAGCATACGCGCGAGTTCGTGCGGGTCGTACGTGCAGTCGCAGTCCATCGAGGCGACGATCTCGGTATTCGCGGCCCTTATGGCGGTCATTATCGCGGCGGCGACGCCTCGATTCTGCTCGTGGCTGATTATCTCTGTGTTCGGGAGCTCACCGAAGAGTTCGTGGAGCAGTTCGAGCGTGCTGTCCTTGCTGCTATCGTTCACGAACACGAAATTTGCCGAATATCCGGCATCTGTCAGCGTCTTTTCGACGCTTCGCAGCGTATTTGCAAGATATGGCAGGGCTTCGGCCTCGTTGTAGCAAGGAATGCCGATCGTAACCGGTGTCAGCTTGTGCCGTTTGGCCGAACAATGGACTTCTGCGGCCAGCGGTTCGCTTTCGACGCCATTCACCTGCACGATGTTCGCCGAGAGCCCGAGGTGTTCGGCAATGCTGACGCAATCATATGCGGCCAGATTTTCCCGCAGTATCCACTCCATCTTGTCGAGCTTCCTATAATGGCGGATACGGTTGTATTTCGACGCGGCAGAGATGCGCGGCTGCTCGGGATCGAGTTCCCAAACGTGGAAATAGCTTACGAAGGGTTCGCTTGTCGAATCGCTCCATCCTCGAACGGCGTGCCGCATCAGCGTGTAAGGTATCTGCCGAAAGTAGTTGCCGCCCGCGATCGGAAGCAGGCCGACGCCGAGATTCTTTGTCGAATACGGAAATTCCCAGATGCTGCCGGAATTGACCTCGATCCTGTGTGCGAATCGCTTCTCCGTCTCGACGCCGCGCGTCGGCAGGAATGAGGCATCGTACTCGTATCCTGCCTCCGCCAGGATGTCCAATATCCAGCCGTCGCGGCCGTAGTTCAGCTTCTCGGCCGAGCGATACCCGGCGATCCTTTGGCCCGCAGCCTCCGAAAGAACGCTCGCGGCACGTTCGAGGTCGATGCGAAATTCTTCGGGCGAGAGGTGCCTGAGCGAACGGTGATAGTAGCCACGGCTTGCGACCTCGTGGCCTCGTGCGGCGATCTCGCGGACGAGGTCCGGATCCTGCTCGCCGATCCAGCCCAGGACAAAGAACGTCGCCTTTGCTCCGAATTCGTCGAGAAGATCGAGTGCCTTGAGAGTGTTCTGCTTATAACGGGTCTCAAAGTTCTCCCAATTCCGCCGCTGTATGAGCGTCTCAAAAGCGCCGACATGAAAATAGTCCTCGACGAGCACCGTCAAAAGGTGCCTCGGCCTTTGAACGTTGTTGTCGGCGTTGTTCACAGCGATGCGATCTGGGCCGATACGGCCTCCTTCTTCTTTGAAAAATGTGCTTCGATGGCCGCAGCGATCTTTGCTGATGCGGTCCCGTCACCGAAAGGATTGGGGATCTTCTTTACCGAATCGATCCACGCGGGATCGGCGTAATTCTCCTCAAGGAGCTGCTCCAATCTCAACGGATCGCTGCCGACGAGTTTTGAAACTCCGGCAGAAACGCCTTCGGGGCGTTCAGTGTTCTCACGCAGAACAAGGAGCGGCTTGCCGAGGGTCGGCGCCTCTTCCTGTACGCCGCCGGAATCCGAGACGATGAGCCATGACGCCTTTATCAGGGCAAGGAAGTCGGAATGAGGAAGCGGTTCCAGCAGATGAATACGTTCGCGGCCGGCAAGCACGGCTTCCGCTGCTGCCCGCACATTCGGGTTCGGGTGAACAGGAAAAATGAGCGATACGTCGCTGTGCTGCTCGACGAACCGCGAGAGGGCCTGAAGATTCCGGCTCATCGCGTCGCCGAAGCTTTCGCGGCGATGCGTCGTAAGCAGAATTCGCCTCTGTCCGGCCGTTTTTGCGAGCAATTCGGTTATCGGGTCGCTCACATCGAGCGTTCTCAGCATCGACTTGAGCGAATCGACGATCGTGTTGCCGGTTACAAAGATCTGCTGAGCCGGAACGCCGTTGTCGAGAAGGTTCTGTCGATTTTGCTCGGTCGCCGCGAAATGAAAAGCGGCGATCTGTGTTATCAGTCTGCGATTCGCTTCCTCAGGGAAAGGGCTTGAAATATCGCCTGACCGAAGCCCCGCCTCAACGTGGCCGACCGGGATCTTTCGATTGAATGCGGCCAGTGCGCCTGCGAGCGTTGTCGTCGTATCTCCTTGCACGATAACGATATCCGGCTTTTCGTCAATGAGAATTCGGTCGAGCCCTGAGACCACGCCCGCGAGCACGTCGTTCGGCGACTGATCGCGTTTCATTACGCCAAGATCGACATCGACCTCGACGTTCAGCGAGCGCAGGAACGGCTTGAGCAGATCGGTGTGCTGGCTCGACGACACGACGAGCGTACGGCAATTCCGCTTCCTCAACTCAGCAATGACCGGTGCGAGCTTTATGATCTCCGGTCTTGTTCCGAACAGGACCAGGGCAGTGAGTGCCATGCCGTTATGCGGCCGCGACGAGCCTTTGGCAAGCAATGTGTCGAGGGAATCCATCATTTTTTTGCGGTCGGGCGGCTCGAAACGCAAATTTCGCCCGCTCGATAAAAGGCACAATTCGGCACAGTTTCCTAAGTTTTGTCGGATTTCGTGATGTTCAGATGCTGTCGCTGCAAACTTCTCTGTGCGAAAATGCATCTATATTCGAAGTAGGGAACCCAAACTATGAGATTTGCGAAGGCAGCGGGAACTATTTTTCTGGCTCTTGTCTTTTCGGCGGTGAGTTTTGCCCAAGGGTCGGCCGTAGTGCCGACCGACCTAAGCCAGCAGAAGATCGACGAGATCATTAAGAAATTCACTGAGAATGAAGAGATCTTTCGCTCGGCGTTGACGGATTACGTGTTCAATCGAAAGGCTCTTGTGCAGACGATCGGGCTTGGAGGCCAGGTTTCGGGGACATTCCGTCGCGATTCGTTCATGACATTCGGTGAAGACGGCGGCCGCTTTGAGAAAGTGCTCTACGCTCCGATCGCGACAACTGAGCCCGGTTTTGTAACCCCTGAGGACCTCGAGGACCTCGGCGGCGTCAATCCGTTCGCGCTCGAACCGCGGTCGATCCCGCAATACAACTTCCGGTTTGCGGGCACCGAGCACATCGACGAACTCGACCTTTACGTTTTCGACGTAACGCCGAAGGAGGTCCCCGACCCGAAAAAAACAAAGCTCAGGCTCTTTACAGGCCGTATTTGGGTCGATAAGACGGATCTGATGATCGTACGCTCGAAGGGCAAGGCCGTGCCGGAGACGAAAGTGAATAAATTCCCAATCGTGCTCACAACCCGCGCTCAGATCGACGGAAAGTATTGGTTCCCGGTCGATGCCCGCTCAGACGACGAGCTCGTGTTCGATAACGGACGGGTGATCAAGATAAGGATGCGCGTAACTTACAGCGATTACCGGCAGGGGCGCACGGACGTTGTCATCAAAGATGAGCCTGAACCGACACCGGAACCGCCGAAGAAGCAATAGGTGTCATCCTTTCGATAATTCGCCGGCGATCGCGGCCCGGGTTTCAAGCAGCAGTTCAAGCGGAGTTACGGCTCCGCTTCTTTCTTTTACGGAGACCGCCGGCAGCAGTACCACCTCGATCACGCCCGAATACGCGACGCCCGTACGCTTGCCCATCATCACATCGGTATTCTTTATCGCGACAGGTATGATATCCGCGTTCGTCTGTACGGCGAGGTGAAAAGCCCCTTTCTTAAAAGGCAGGAGCTCGCCCGGCATCGCCCGCGTACCCTCGACGAATACGCCGAATGAATAGCCCGCATCCAGCACTTCGCGGGCCTTTTCCATCGATGCACGAGCTCTTTCCGGGTTGCTCCGATCGATCGCGATGATATTCACGAACGACATTCCCTGCCCCATCACCGGAACCTTCAAAAGCTCTTTTTTTGCGACCAGCCCGATCCGCTTCCCCGCGAACGCAAAGAGAGTCGCGGTATCCAGGTAAGATCGATGATTTGCGACAAAGATATAGGACCGTTCGGGATCAAGGTTCTCGAGTCCGGTGACCTTGACCTTCGCCCCACATGCCTTGAGCCAGGTCCTGGCCCCGAATTGAGCGACCGGATAGAGCCATCGTCGGCGGTTGATAAGCCAGAGGAAAAGCAGCGTCGGGATGCCGATGACGAGAAGCATGGAACCGGCGGCGATCCAGCACCACCAATACCGCAGTTTGCCGAAGAATCGCGATCTATGAGACTCTGGCAAAGGAAACTTCACCAATTTATTTTCTAGTGTCGGCATCGACCTTCAAGTCTAATGGCTAAGAGACAAAGTCCAAAGTCCATCTTTCTGTGCCTGTTTGCGATCGCACTGCTCGCTGCCGCGGGTCTTGCACAGGTCCCGTCGCCGAATTCGGTGCTCGGGTTCACGCCGGGCGACGACCGCAAGGTCGCCGATTGGCAGCAGATCGTTGATTACTTTCGAAAGCTCGACGGTGCGAGTTCACGTGTAAAGGTTGAGGAGATCGGCCGCTCGACGAACGGCAATCCGATGATCGTTGCGTTCATCTCGGACGCCGGAAATATCAAAAAGCTCGACAAATACCGGCAGATCAACACCCGCCTTGCCGATCCGCGTACGATATCGAGCGAAGAAGAGTTGAGCAAGCTCGTAAAAGACGGCAAGGCGATCGTCGCGATCTCATGCTCGATCCATTCGACCGAGATCGTCGCTTCGCAAATGTCGATGAATCTCGCTTACGAGCTTGCGACCGCGAAAGATCCCGCAACAAAGGAGATCCTCGACAACACGATACTCTTGCTCATTCCGTCTCCGAATCCCGACGGCATTCAGATCGTTGCCGATTGGTACAAAATGACTCTCGGCACAAAGAGCGAAGGCACATCGCCGCCCGAACTCTATCACCATTACGCCGGCCACGACGACAACCGCGATTGGTTCATGATGAACCTCGTCGAAACGCGTGCCGTAACGAAACTATTCTGGCAGGAGTGGTTTCCCGAGGTCGTTTATGACGTCCATCAGCAAGGGCAGAATTCATCGCGATTCATCATCCCGCCGTTCTACGATCCGATAAATCCGCGGATCGCACCGACGCTCCTTCGCGAGGTCGGACTCATCGGCTACAAGATGGCCGCTGACCTCGAAGCACGCGGCATCAAGGGCGTTGCGACGAATTCCACATACGACACGTGGTGGCACGGCGGCTTTCGATCGGCGCCGTATTATCACAATTCGATCGGCATCCTGAGCGAGGCGGCGAGTGTTCAGTTGATGTCGCCCGTGACCGTAAAACTTGAGGACCTGAAGCGAAGCCGAGGCGTTCGCGGGCTCGCCGACCTTACGACGCCGATGACGAATTATCCCGATCCGTGGCTCGGCGGCGAATGGCACGCGAGCGACATCAACCGCATCGAGATGATCGCATCGCGTGGTCTGCTCTCGCTTGCCGCAAAATATCGCGAACGGTATCTACGCAATTTCTACGACCTCGGAAAAGCGAATCTTACGCCGAATCCAAAAGATCCTCCGGCGTTCTATATATCATCTGAGCAAGATCAGCCCGAAGCTGCGAGCCGCTTGATCGAGATACTGCGTTGGCAAGGCATCGAGGTGCGAAAACTTGGAGGCGACATGCCTGGGATATTAAAGCGGCGGGGAATGGACCCTCTATCTGTCGACCTGCCGAAGACCGGCTGGCTCGTCTTTGTCGATCAGCCGCAGCGGAACAACGTGCTCAGTCTGTTTGAAAAACAAGAATATCCGCATCGCTTGCTGCCGAATGGCGAGGCCGAGGTGCCGTATGACGTTGCGGGTTGGACGCTGCCGCTGCAGATGGGTGTAAAGTATGGACCGATTTGGCCTTCGGTATCGCGCGATCGGTTGAGTTTTGATTCAAATGAAAGAGAACGTTTCGAGGTCGTAGATCTTGAAAGACTACGCCGCGATTCAAAGCTCGTCGAGCATTTTAACGACGTACGCGACGATCTCGGCCTTCCAAAGGCCAAGACGCCATTTGCGAACATAAAGAACCCGCTCAAGTCCTCGCCGCGGATCGGGCTCTATCGCGGATTCACCGGTTCGATGGATGAAGGCTGGACGCGGTTCGTCCTCGACACCTTCAGCATTCCGTCACATGGAATTTCGAATGAACAGATGCGAACGGGCACATTCGACTGCGGCGGTGAGAGATGCGATTCGATGATCTTGCCGTCCGACAGCGAAAATTCCGTTATCAAAGGCTTGCCTGCGTCCCGTTATCCTGATGAATATTCAGGCGGCATCGGCGATGAAGGCGTTCAGAATCTAAAGAGATTCGTTGAAGACGGCGGACGCGTCGTTTGCTTCGACCGCGGCTGCGATCTCCCGATCGAAAAGTTCGGCCTGCCCGTTCGCGATGCTCTTGCCGGCCTGAAACGCAGCGAATTCTACAACCCAGGCTCGATCGTGAAGCTCGAGCTCTACAACGGCACAGGTTTCTTTGACGAATTGCCCGCATACTTCGCATCGAGCTCCGCCTACGACGTTCCGCTGGATGCGGAGAATGTCAGCGTGATCGCGCGCTACGCAGAAAGCGATTCCCTTATGTCGGGTTGGATGTTAGGCAAGCGGTATCTCAACGGAAAGGCAGCGATCGTCAAGATAAGATACGGCAAAGGCTCGGTCGTCCTCTTCGGTTTCCGCCCGCAGCACCGCGGCCAATCATGGGCTACATTCCCGCTGATCTTCAACGCTTTGGAGAAGTAGGACCCCGCGAGGGAAATGTTTTCGAGTTGCTTCGGCATCGGTTATCATTGAACGATGACTTGGCGTAGCATTTTTTCAGCCGCTCTTTTTATCTGTCTCACCTCGGTATTCTCCTTTGCGGATCCGATTTATTTTCGCTTGCCGTCGGAGCCGCTGATCCGCATCGGATTGGCGACGAATGCGTCGAGCGTTTCGATCACGACGAGCGACAGTTCGCTGGTCGCGTTCAGCCCGGATGAGGCGAGCCGAATGCTCGCGTCGAATCGTGTTTCGATATCCGCGAGGGCGCACAACCCGCCGGAGATCGAGCAGTTCCGCATCGAGTTTCAAAATTTGCCGTCGCAGATGGACGCGAATTCCCTCGCTGACGACATACGCGAGGCAACGGGCGAATCCGCACTCGCAAGCATCGACATCGAAAAGAACACTTGGCGCGTCTGGGTCGGCGGAATAAAGGCGACCGAGGAAGACGCTCTTTCGCTCAAGCAGCAGCTTGCCGAAAAGGATTTCGAGGACGCCGTTGTCGTCGTTGAAAAGAAAGAGATCATCTCGCCCGAGGCCGTCGCACTTTCGCGGCAGGTACGCAATGCGAAAAAAAGCGAGGTCCGCAGCCTCGTCCGAACGACCGGTTCGGCGAAGCTCGCACCGGGCGAGACCGTCGATCCGAACCTTCGCGAAGTGATCGTAAGCGGCACATCGGAAGAATCGAAATTCTCATCGCTCAAATCCGTCGCGTTCGGTTCGCTCAACGAACGCACGACGCCTGTGAGACTCAACGGCAAGGCGTATCGCGGCAAGATCGAGGTCTTTGTGAATGCGTCGGGCCGCCTCTCGGTCGTGAACGTCGTGCCGCTCGAGGATTATCTTCTCGGCGTCGTGCCGAGCGAACTTTCCCTTCCCGCGATCGAAGCGCAGAAGGCACAGGCGGTCGCCGCCCGTACGTACGCCATCGCGAATATCGGCGGCTACGGCACGAAAGGCTTCGATATGGTGCCGACCGTTTACTCGCAGGTTTACAAAGGAGTTTCGATCGAGACGGCAATGGGCACGCGGGCCGTTCGCGAGACCCGCGGCATCGTCGCAACCTACGACGGCAAGCCGATAATGGCGTATTTCACATCGACGTGCGGCGGGCGGACCGAGGACGGCAAGAATATCTTCGACAAGGACGAGCCGTATCTCAAGGGCGTCGAATGTTCGCTCGAGGGGCGGCGGCAGTTCGATCCGTTCACGATCCGCACCTCGCGAAAACCCGCAAAGCTCCGCGATGCAGGCCACCTCGAACTCGCGCGTTTTATGTCGCGTCTTGCATCGAACGGGTTTTACCTCTCGACGGCAGAAATGACCGATGATTGGTTCGACGCCGCTCCGAACGAGAACGAGATGTCGAACTGGCTCAACCAGATCGCGACGAAGCTCGGCAAGCCTTTCCCGAACGTCACGCGCGAGACCGCCAGGCCGCTCGAATTATCCGCGATCCTCGCGAAGATGTTCTACGAACCTCGCACGAACGACACTTTACTTTCCGACTCGGACGTTTTTTATCAGCTTTCGTTTGATGATGCCGCCGAGGTGCCTAAGGAAAAACGTGCGGATCTCGCGGCACTGCTTCGTGATGGATATTTCCGCCTCCATCCGGACCTCACGCTCAAACCCGCAAAGCCTTTCACGCGTGCGGAATTCCTCTCGCTGATCGGACAGATCTACACGAAGAAGAATTGGATGCCCGACCTCCAAAAAGGAACCGCTAAACCTACGACCGACGGCAAACTCGTGATCGGTTCCGGCCGAAGTGCGAAGACGCTGACGGTTCGCCCGGACGTTTTTCTTTTCAGGCAGTTCGGCGACACGATGTATCCCGTGCGTGAGGCAGCTCTGGTCGGCGGCGAGGACATTGCCTATCAGACCGATGCGACGGGTGCCGTCATCTACCTCGAAGTGCAGCCGACGAGTTCGCCGACAAGTGCGGAGAATATGTCGCCATTCACGAATTGGAATAAGACGGTCTCTGCCGGCGCGTTAAAGTCGCGACTCTCAAGATACGTTCGCGACATCGGGACCTTGATCGATGTGAATGTCAAGAAGGTCGGTTATTCGCGACGCCCGATCGAGATCGAGATCGTCGGCTCGAACGGCATCAAGACACTCTCAGGCGGCAAGATCCGGTCCGCACTTCGCCTGCCCGAACAGCTTTTTGTGATGAATAAACGCTACGGGAGCGGTCCCGCCGTTGCAAGTTATACCTTCACCGGACGCGGCTGGGGCCACGGCGTCGGAATGTGCCAATACGGCGCCTACGGCCTCGCCAAAATGGGCGTCAAATACGACGAGATCATCAAACACTACTACACCGGCGTCGAGGTGGGCAAGGCCTATTAGAGCTCTCCCACTTGTTGAGCATGGCCTGCAACGCGGCTAGTTCCTCCTTTGCCGTTCCGTCGAGTTTCGGATTGAATGAACTTAGGGCCCATTGGTGGGATGGCCCGACGCCCAAAGACAAATTTTAAAGGTCTCCACGCTGTCTCTAGGAATGACACCGAGGTCTTTACGAATCTCAAGGAATAGCTTGGATAGTAACTGATCGTGCCGCTCACGACAAGGACTGGGATTACTAATCCGTGTTTCATCTCGGAACGCCTGCAATGCTTGAAGCACCGGAATAGGCGCGATGAGGTTGAGGTTGTTGCACGCGCGGGTATATGCGCGATGGCCTTCTGGCGTGTCCTCCCAAGCAATAGTTCCGCTGAGGCTCGCCACAAAATCTTTGTAGTGCTCAAGCTTCTCTTTCCGCAGCTCCGCGTCACGCTCACGTTGCTTCGTGAACCAGTAGCTCGCGCCGGCAAGGACGACTGCGCCGGAAGCTGCGATTAGTGCGGTTGCGATTTCAGCTGGCATGGGACCTAACTTATGATTGAGCGGAACCGACGATTCCGCTCAATTCTTGTTTCTGATGTATTATACAGAAAATTTTCCGCTAGGAACCTTATATGCGGTCGGAATTCTTGTTTGAATGCGAGGGTAGGAACCACCAAATGGCCAAAACTATTGGACATAAGTGCGGATGGTCGCATGAGCGAGGTGCGTGAGTAGCCGGACGAGGCATATGGATCAGAATTTATTCAAGGTAGGCACGCCTGATGTTTAGGAGCTGTCTCGGGTTTAAAATCAATGTTTTTGTAGCAATCTGCTTGTTGCTCTTTGTCGGTTCGAGCTTGGGGCAGGAGGGGCGGGCGGCGGCGAGGGTTGGGTCGGAGACGGCGAAGGGCGGTTTTAGGAATGAGGATGCGATCCGTGATAAGTTCAACGCGTACAAGACGGATGAGGATGCGAGGGCATGGCTGCGTGCGATGGGTTACGATCCGTCGAAGATCGCATCGCTCGTTGCGGTGAAGCCGCACGGCGAGAAGGCCGATGTCGAGGTGCGAATAAGTCTCTTGAATTCACCGCAGAGATGCGGAGACGCGGAGTCAGAACCAGGAGCGATAGCGACCGGGGCACCGGCGACAACCCTCGAGTGCCGCGAGGGCATTTCGATCAAGTTGGTTTCGAGCAACCAAGGTTTCAATCAGATCGACAAACGCTGGCTTGAGCATTATGCAAAGATGTGGAAAATGCCTGCGGATGTCGTCGCGGGGTTGAAGCTTTTCGTGGGTGAGACGCCGCCGACAAAGCCCGGCCGCTCGAATGTGCGAATGTTCCTCGACGAGATCGACCCAAAACTGAAAGACGCGGTCGTCAAGTTCTTCAACGAGAACAAGGCTGCGATCATCTCAGACCTTTTTGCGGGCGACGGCGAACATAGTGCGGGCTGGATAATGGTCGCGTTCAAGCCGGCGGAAAAGACGGAATGGGTGCTTCGAAGTTCGCAAAAAACGGTCGAGTTCTACAGCGAAGGCGATGTCGAACTCACGCGCGGCGGCAACCTAAAGATCGGCCGCATCACGATGCAGCGAAAAGGCGGCGATGCCGGCCGCGACACCGCAAAAATGCTGCAGTTCAAGATCAATCCCGTCGAACTTTTTAACGCAAAATGAGATTCTCGCCCAAGCAGATCATCGGTTCGCTCATCATTCTCGCGATCATTCTGATATGGTCATTGGTGCGGATGCTTTAGAAGAAGCGTCCCGAGCGATGCCGACACCAACCGACAAAAAGCCGATAATCGCCGTCGCCGGCCCGACCGCTTCGGGCAAAACTGCACTCTCGGTCTTTCTCGCCGAGCGTATCGATGCCGAGATCGTGAATTTCGATTCGGTCCAGATCTACCGCGGTATCGAGATCGCGACCGCGAAACCGACCGCCGAAGAGCGGCGCGGCATCCCGCATCATCTGATCGATTACGTCGATCCGAACATTGACTACACTGCCGCCGATTGGGCACGGGATGCCGAAGAAAAGATCCGCGAGATCGAATCGCGTAATAAGCGTGTTGTGCTTGTCGGAGGCACGGGCTTTTACTTGCGCACGCTTTGCCGGCCGCTTTTTGAAAGTCCAAGAACCGATCCGGAACTCCGCGAAAGATTTCGACGACTGCATTCCGAACACGGCCCGGAATATCTCCACGCGATGCTTGCTCGACTCGATCCGGAGGCGGCGAAGAAGCTGCCCGTTCGCGATCACGTTCGCGTGATCAGAGCGCTCGAGGTCATCGAGCAAACGGGCAATAGGATCTCTGAACTTCAGTCTGATCGCCCCGAGCCGCCCGAACTTGCCGCCCGCATCTCGCTCGTCGTCCTCTCACCGCCGCGGGATATTCTTTACGACAAGATTAACACCCGAACGCTCGCGCATTTTGATGCGGGACTTGTTGACGAGGTAAAAGGCCTGCTTGCCTCAGGCGTTCGTGAAAATGGCAACGCCCTCGGTGCTCACGCATATCGCCGCGTGTGCGAATATCTTCGCGGAGAGCGTTCCCTTGAGTCTGCGATCGAGCGATCGCAGCAGGATGTGCGAAATTATGCGAAACGCCAGCTCACTTGGTTTCGTAAAGAACAAGGAGCCAAATGGTTCGATGGCTTCGGGGACGAGCCGATACTTGCCGCCGACGTGCTTGAATACGCGAAGATGCCGAATTACAAGGGCTAATTCGGATATAAGGGGATTTTTGATATAATCCCGCCATTAAGTTCCCGACTGTTTACACTTTGCTGATCGTAGAGGAGAAAAGATGGAGAAGCAGGCTGCTCAGAATATTCAGGATGCGTTCCTAAATTCAGCCAGGCGTGAGAGGCTGAATGTTGTCGTACATTTGCTCCAGGGGGCGACACTCACCGGCCGGATAAAAAGTTTTGACAAATTCTCACTTCTCCTTGATGTCGGCGGACCCGACGTGCTGATCTTCAAACACGCCATATCGTCGATAACACAGGAGCGTCGGCCGGCCTCGAATTCGCCCGCACCGGCAGAGCAAGATCACGCTTGAAAGGCAGTTTTATTACCTTCGAAGGCATAGACGGCAGCGGAAAGACCACACAGTTGAACAAGCTCGCCGAAACTTTGCGGTGCGCGGGCCGCGATGTTCTTGTTACGTGCGAACCCGGCGGCACGCCGCTTGGGAAAGAGATCCGCAAGGCATTCCTTGAAACAAAACAAGATGTGGAACCGCTTGCGGAGCTGCTGCTTTTTGCGGCAGATCGGGCTCAGCACGTTCAGCACCTGATCCGGCCTGCCCTTGCGGACGGCCGCATCGTCATCTCGGATCGTTACGCCGACGCGACCGTGGCATACCAAGGAGCGGGACGCGGCTTCGATCTCGACTTGGTCGAACGCGTCATAGCCATCGCGACCAACGGCCTCAAGCCCGATCTGACGCTATTCTTCGACATCGACCCGCACCAGGCGGTCGATCGCATGGCGTTTCGCGGCGAGCACAAGATGAATAGAATGGATCTCGAATCTTTGGATTTTTACACGCGTGTGCGTGAAGGATATTTGAAGATCGCAGCCGCAGAGCCGACGCGATTCCGCGTGATCGATGCCAGCCGAAGCGTTGACGAGATCGCCGAGGAAACTCTTGAAATAGTTAAGGAGAACTTGGCCGGTGTTTAGCAGGCTCATCGGAAACGATGTCACAAAATTGACGCTTCGCCGCCTGATCCATCAGGAGCGGCTGCCGAATTCGCTGCTGTTCGCCGGCCCGGAAGGTGTCGGCAAAAAGCAGTTTGCGATCGAGACGGCCCGAACGCTCTTCTGCAGGCAGCGTGTTGGCGACGAGGCCTGCGGCATATGCTCGTCGTGCGTGCGTACGGGCACGTTCTCGCCGCCGACAAGCGATAAGAAGGACGTGTTTGAACGCGTCCATTTTAGCGAAAGCCCCGATCTCGGCTTCGTTCTGCCATTTAATAGGAATATTCTGATCGGTGCGATTCGCGTCCTCGAACGTGAGGCGAATTTCAATCCTTACGAGGCGCCGGCACGCGTCTTTATCATCGACGATGCCGATCTGATGAAGGATGCGGCCGCCAACGCGCTTCTTAAAACACTTGAAGAGCCGGCCGAAACGACGCACATAATTCTCGTGACCTCGCGGCCGGACGTCTTGCTGCCAACGATCCGCTCACGGTGCCAGACGATCCACTTTGCTCCTGTTGATCGGAAGGCGATCGAGAACTACTTGATCGAAGAGCGTGCCTTTTCGCATGACGAGGCCCGGCTTGCCGCGGGAGTCGCACACGGAAGTATCGGGCGTGCGGTCGAGATAGATGTCGGCGAATATCGCGAGATGCGCGAACGGGCCGTACGCGTTCTCAGATCAGCATTGATAGATGGCGACGCGGCCGCACTTCTGAAAATATCCGAAGAGCTGAACGACGCCAAAAATAAGGACAATTTTGAGGCGAATCTCGACGTTCTCGAAAGCGTCGTTCGTGATGTTTGGCGGCTCGCCTGCGGCGTTGAGACCTCGAAGCTGCTCGACCCTGAAATGGCAGAAGCCTATTCGCGATTTGCAGAGCAGGCCGCAGCCGCGAGATTCGCGGAGTGGCTCGGCGAGATCGAAGAATTCCGGAAAACTCTTATTGTGAATATCAATAAAAAGGTCGCGACAGATGCGTTGTTTTTGACAATGGCATCGGGAAAGCGGTAATTAGTTGTAAAGGGAAATGAACGTACTCGCGTTGGAAAATCCATCGGCCATGACAAGGATATCGGCACTCGCCGGAGCTTGTGCTCTTACCGCGGGCTCAACGATGGTCGCGGTGTTCGACCCTTCAAAAGCGCATATTTTCCCGGTTTGTCCGCTTTTTGCGTTGACCGGCATTGCGTGTCCGGGCTGCGGATTGACGCGTGCCTTCCACGCGCTTTTCCACGGCGACATAGTTACAGCGTTGGATTTTAATCTGCTTGTTCCCGTGTGGGCCGTCGCTTTTGCGTGGATCTTCATCTCGCTTCTTCTGATCGGCATTCGAAAGAAGGGCTTGCCGATGTGGCCGACAAACCCTAAATTCATCTACGGGTTCTTTGCGGTGCTCTTTGTTTTCGGAGTGCTTAGAAATATACCGGCGTGGCCGCTGACGATACTCTATCCTTAACCCAGCTGCACGAGTTTTTTCGCGGCCTCAAGCGGGGAAACATTCGGGCCTTCGGTACGCAAAAGCTCAACCTCTTTTACGAACTCATCAACGATATTCTCGCCTGCAACGCGTCTGAGAGGCACGCCGTTCTTGAATATCATCCCGACATTTCGTCCGAACGTGATGCCGAGTTGCGAATCGTGGGCTTCGCCCGGGCCGTTCACGGCGCAACCCATTATCGAGAGATGCAGTGGTTCCTCGACGTGAGCAAGGCGCCGCTCGACCTCTGTTACGATCTCGACAAAATTATCGATGTCGAGCCGCCCGCACGTCGGGCATGCGACGACCGTAACGCCCCGTTTGCGGAGTTCGAGAGATTTCAGTATTTCCCACGCGACCCGAACCTCTTCGTGCGGTTCAGCGGCAAGCGAAACGCGAATGGTGTCGCCGATGCCTTCGCTCAAGAGAATGCCGAGGCCGATCGCGGATTTTATCGTTCCGCCAAAAGGCGTTCCCGCTTCGGTAACGCCGAGGTGAAGCGGATAATCGACCTTCTCGGCCATTAGGCGATAGGCCGCGACCATTCGATTTACGTCCGAAGCCTTGAGCGAAATTATCGTGTCGGAAAAGCCGAGGTCTTCCAGGATGCGAACGTGCCGCATTCCGCTTTCGACCATCGCTTCGGGCGTCGCGGTTCCGTATTTCTTGAGCAGATCTTTCTCCAGCGACCCGCCGTTGACGCCGATACGGATCGGCACTTTCTGTGCTTCTGCGGCACGCACGACCTCACGGACACGCTCGATCTTACCGATATTGCCAGGATTGATACGCAGCTTGTCGATGCCGGCATCGAGCGCTTTCAACGCGAGCTTGTAATGAAAATGAATGTCCGCGACAAGCGGCACTTCCGTGCGTTTGCGTATGTCCTTTAGTGCATCCGCCGCGGCATCGTCCGGCACGGCGATGCGCACGATCTCACACCCAGCGGCGACCATCTCATCGATCTGCTTCAGCGTGCCATCGACGTCGGTCGTGTCCGTCTTGGTCATCGACTGAACGACGACCGGCGCACCGCCGCCGATCTGAATATCACGAACCTTTACCGCTCTAGTAACTCTCGCCATTTTACAAACTGCCTAACAAACCTCAAGTTTATCATCAGCCGGCCGTTCAGCCACGTTCACCATTAACAATCAACCATTCCGTGTCCTACTAACGCGGCCGGAAAGTTCCCGGCTCAAGTACCGCCTTTGGATCCGTCTCGCGTCGCCGCAGCCAATCCTCATGACGCACTTTGAATTCGGCCATATACTGGTCGAAGTCCTCAAATTCTGTTTCCTCGGATTTCTTCTTCTGATAGCGGACCTGCTCCTTCACAGTCAGGAACTTAACGCCCTTGATCTCAGAATTCTTCAGCGATTCGAGCCAGCCGTGCAGCTGCTTTGAAATATTCACCGCCATTCCTGTCAAATTTGAAATTTCAGATCTGAGATCTGAAAAGCGTTCGAGTCCTTCGCACATCCTTAGCATCGAACGCGATTCTCCGGCAGAACCTCTCGCAATGTATAAAAAATGTACTAGCTCGGTGGTCGAGCCGCGTTCAAATCCTTCGGCTATATTATTTGAAACTGACAATGCCGCTCGTTCGAGCTGATTCTTCGTATCACCGAGGCCTCGAAGATCTGCCTTTGCGGTGAATTTGAAAACGGTGAGTGCAAATTCGATGGCTTTATTCCACACAGGCAACTCTTCGAATGTGGAGTATTTCATCTGGTGCTTCGTATCGCTCCTTTCAAATTTCAACTTTCAGATCTCAAATTCTCAGATTTGAGAAACTGAGTACCGCTCACCGCTCACCGCTCACCGCTCACCGCTCACCATTCACCATTCACCACCAATTTCCTATTTCCCGAACAGCCTCGATACGTCGAAGAAGACGGTCGTTACCATCAAGAGAAGAACGATCGCGAGGCCTGTTAGTTGTATGCGTTCGCGGGCGACGAGCGAGAGCGTTTTTCCGAACCAGGAGAGCACCTTCTCGATGCCGAGGACCATTATCTGTCCGCCGTCGAGCATCGGGATCGGGAGGAGGTTCATTACGCCGAGCGTCAGGCTGATGGCCATCAAGAGCGGCAGCAGGCCGAAAAATCCTGCGGCGAAGACCGTGTTGACGATCGCCTGTCCGATGCCGATCGGGCCCGAGAGCGTGTCGCGTGCGGAACGCTCGCCGGCCCCGACCTGTCCTAATGCGGTTCCCGTAAGTCGAAGGATCCGCATATTCTGATCGACGGCGAATGCGGCCGCACCGCCAAGGCCGACCTTGTCACGCCTTGCGAGCAGGCTCGGGTCAAAGCCGATACCGATGAGCCAACGATCGTCCTTTTGTTCGGCGTGTGTGGTGATGGTGACCTTCTCGCCTTTACGGTCGATCGAGAGCGTCAGCGGCTGCCCCTTAGATTCGGTGACAACGGACTGCATACGGCGGATATTTGTGATATTTACGCCGTTTACGGCCTTGATCCAATCACCGGTCTGCACACCGTCCTTCGCCGCGGGCAAAGATGAGTCGAGGTTGCTTACGACCACCGGTTCGGTGCCCGTATCCGGGTCCATATCAAGCACGCCTGCCGATTGACCTGCCTGCGTCAGCTTGGTCGGAGTGATAGTGAGATCAAGCCGCTGTCCATCGCGCTCAACAGTGATCGGGACGGGCCTTTCCGGGATCAGAAGTGCGCTGTCCTCGATCCGCGACCAAGAAGGATCGGTCTCGCCCTGAAACTCTACGATGCGGTCGCCTGCCTTGATTCCTGCTTGTGCGGCAGCACCATCGGGTCTTACAAACCCGACGATCGGTGCCGGATTTGCCGGAACGCCGAGCCAAAGTGCAATGCCGAGCGGTATCGCGAGAGCGAGCACGAAGTTCATAAAAGGCCCGCCCAGCATCACGAAGAATTTCTGCCAACGCGGGCGAAGTTCGTAAAGTTCACTTTCCGGGACAGGTTCGGATGTTTCGTCGGCGGCCTCAAGTCCTGAATTTGATTCATCCCCGTAAAGCTTTACGTACGCGCCCAACGGAATTGCGGAGATGCGGTAGTCCGTGTGGCCGATCTTCACACCGAAAAGACGCGGCCCGAGGCCGAAGAACGAATATGCTTCGACACGCATTCCGAAGATCTTCGCGACGATAAAATGCCCGAATTCGTGAATATTTATCGCTACGCCGAGGACAAAAAGGATCGCTAAAATTGCTATTACTACGTTCAACATCAGTAAATCAGGCTAATATGTGGCCGCGGCCGGGCTAATTGCCATTATAGCGCGCCGGCGCGCCCAGGAGTCTGCATCGAGAACAGCTTCAAGTGTGTCGGCGCTCGTCGGTGAATGTTCTCTCATCACGCGAGCGTTCGTTTCTGCGATCTCGCCAAAACCGATCTTGCCGTCCAGAAATGCCTGAACGCTGATCTCGTTCGCCGCATTTAGGACCGCCGTCATCGTGCCGCCCGAATTCAGCGCCTCGAACGCAAGGCCGAGGCACGGGAATCGAGCTAAGTCAGGATCCTCGAATTCGAGCTTGCTCATTTTCGCAAGATCGAGCCTTTCACACGCCGCCTCGTGCCTTTCGGGGTACGTGAGCGCGTACTGGATGGCATGCTTCATATCCGGAACACCGAGCTGCGCTATCACCGAACCGTCGATCATCTCGACCATCGAGTGAACGACCGACTGCGGATGCACGATCACCGAGATCTCGTCCGCATCAAAACCAAAGAGCCAGCGGGCCTCGATTACCTCAAGCCCTTTATTCATAAGAGTTGCGGAATCGATCGTGATCTTCTCGCCCATCTTCCAGTTCGGGTGATCCAGCGCCTGTGCGCGTGTTGCCGAGAGTATCTTCTCTTTCTCCCAGGTGCGAAAAGGCCCGCCCGAAGCTGTCAAAATTAGACGCCGAACCTCCGACTTTCGTTCGCCGCGAAGGCATTGATGGATGGCGTTGTGTTCGCTGTCAACCGGCACGATCTCTGCGCCGGAATTTGCTGCCGCTTTCGTCATCAATTCGCCGGCCATCACGAGCGTTTCTTTGTTCGCAAGTGCAATTCGCTTTCCCGCTTCGATCGCTCTCAACGTCGGGATAAACCCAACCGCACCAACAGTTGCGGACACGACCGTGTCTGCTTCCGCGTGAGTTGCGACCGCGACGAGGCCCGATTCGCCGCACTCGATACGCGGCTTTTTGTCGAGCTTCGCGATCTCTCGCTCTAGCCTTTCCGCACACTCCTCATCGCCGCACGCAACAAGCTCGGGCGAAAATCTCTCGATCTGCTCGACGAACTTCTCAGTATTCCGCCCCGCAGCCATCGCAACGACACGCACATCGCCGAGATGCTCGACGACCTTCAGCGTATTGCAGCCGATCGAACCCGTCGAACCGAGAATGGAGATGGCCTTCGCTCTTTTCATATGAAAAACAGGCGGGATACTTGAAACGCCGGACGAAAGGCAAATTGCACGTCAAAAGCTTCGAACACAGCAGAGACAGATTAGCATATAGGCTGAGTTTCCGGCTAATTTTCCGCCTCTTTGCGGGCAAATTCCGCCGCCGCGTAACTAAGTCCACGGAGTGGACGCCGGCATTTAGCCCATAGCGTTAGCTATGGGAATCCGTTGCCCCAAAACCCAAGCTCGCGAATGCGAGCGGCAGCGCTATTGCAAACGCCAACCGATCAAGTCCACGGAGTGGACCTCAGCTATGGGGCTACTGCCATAAATATTGAGGATCAAAATCAATCCCCGAACTCTCGAGCATCTTGATGAATTCGTCACGAAAATCAACTTTTCGATGATGCTCTTCCTGATCTCGAATATAGTTGCGAACCGCACCGATCTGCGACTTGCCGACGGTAAACGCTCCGTATCCGTCCTGCCATTGGAAATGGCCCGCCGTCGCCTCGTTCGCACATTTCGAGGTTGATGATTTCATCATACGCATAAAGTCGGAGAGCAGGATCGTCGGTTTCAAGATCACCAATAGGTGAACGTGGTCAGCTACGCCGCCGATCTCGATCAGGATCCCGCCGAGGCCACGCACCGTTCCGCCGATATATTCATAAAGCTGTTCCCTCAGTTCGGGGTCGATGAGCGGCCGTCGCTCCTTCGTTGAAAAAACAATGTGAAAGATCAAGTGGGAGTATGTATGCGGCATTGTGTTGTTCTGTCGTCCTCTACGCGGACTCGGGTTGTTATTTGTTCGCCATCCACGGTCTCGCGACCGTGGCTAAATGCTGTCGTCCGCTACGCGGACGGATTTGCCGACCTCACCGCGATCGACGCTTTGCTGCGCGCCGGTTCGCATATTTTTGACCGTCACCTTACCGGCGCCGATCTCGGATTCGCCGAGGACGCAGACGAAGGGAACGCGGATGGAGTCGGCGTATTTTATCTGTTTGCCGAGCTTATCGGCTTCGGGATAGACGGTCACGCGGAGGCCGGCCGCACGCAGCTCGGCGGCGAGCTTTAGCGATTCGGCGGCAGTCTCTTCGCTCCAGATCGTTATCATCACGTCGGCCGGTGTGGAATCGGCGATCTCGGGCGGGAACATCCCACGTTCATCCATCACAACGAGGATGCGTTCGAGTCCGAGCGAAATGCCGCACGCCGGGATCTGCTCTTTGCCGAACATCCCGATCAACCCGTCATAGCGACCGCCGCCGCCGATGCTTCCCTTAAAATCGCCGTTCGTTAACACAATCTCGAATATACAACCGGTGTAATATGACAAGCCCCTAACAAGACTTAGATCGAACCGAACGTTGAACTGAACGGCGTCTATCATCTCTTCCAAATACAAAAACACGTTCCGCAAATCCGCAATCGCTTCGTTCGCCACTGACAGATCACCGAACCGACGAGACAGTTCATCCAGTTTCTCAAGGTTCCACTGACGCGGTTGCAACTGAAGCGAAGAAAATGTCTGTTCTTCGTATTCCTCTAGGAAACTGACGACACGGTCAACTACGTCTGTCGCGTATCCAAGTTGTTCCAAGTCGGAAATTAATACCTCCATTCCGCCCTTATCAAGCTTGTCGAGAGCTGTCAGAATCGCCACGTGATTTGCAAAAGGAATATTCAATGCAGACAAAAATGCGGCGAGTAGCGATCGATGATTGACCTTTACTACAAAATCTCTAAATTCGAGTCGATCTAGGACTTTACATGCCGCTGCGAGCATCTCTGCCTCAACTACCAAAGACTCCGAGCCGATCGCATCCACGTCGCATTGATAGAATTCGCGATAGCGGCCCCGAGCGGGACGGTCGGCGCGCCATACGGGCTGTATCTGATAGCGTTTGAAGAATTTAGGGAGTTCGTTGCGGTTGTTCGCAACGACGCGTGCAAGCGGCACGGTAAGATCGTAACGAAGAGCAAGGTCGGCAAGGTCAGCGGCATTCGAGGCCGACGAAATGTCCAACTTCTCCCCGCGTTTGAGGATCTTGAACATCAACTGCCCGCCCTCTTCGCCGTATTTTCCGGTCAAGGTTTCAAGGTTCTCAAAGGCAGGTGTTTCGAGCGGCTCAAAGCCGTAACTCTCGTAAACATCTTTGATGATGCCGATAACGTAATTGCGTTTTCTTACGTCGGCGGGCAGGAAATCGCGCGTCCCGCGGGCCGGATTTGTAGATGCCATCGAGTGTATTTTACAACAAGTATGCTTTTCTATCTCGCTCTGGAGGAAGGTTCAATATCGCAGCTTCAGCTCGGTGTAGTTTCGCCAGAAACGATCCAAAAATTCGATCTCTTCTGCGGTAAGTTCACGCTTTACGCGGGCCGGCGAACCGATCACGAGCGAACGCGGCGGCACGATCGTGCCCGGCGTAAGAAGCGAACCGGCGCCGACGAGACATTCCTCGCCGACGTGAACGCCGTCCATCAGGATCGCACCCATTCCGATCAGACAGCGGTCATCGACCGTGCATCCATGAAGAAGAACGCGATGCCCGACCGTTATCTCATTGCCGAGCACGGTCGGATGCGTTCCGCCTGAGACGTGTATGACGCAGTTGTCCTGGATGTTCGTGCGTTCGCCGATGCGTATGTAGTTCACGTCGCCGCGGACAACGGAGCCAAACCAGATGCTCGAATCTTCACCGATCTCGACGTCGCCGATCACGGTTGCATTTTCAGCGACAAAGGCTGTCGGGTGAACGACGGGGAATTTATCTTCGAATTTTGAGATCATGCCTCACTCCTGCGAAAACGCTTCGAGATCATACCGAAAAGCTGATGAAGTTCTTTCACGCGAAGCAGCATCGCACAGATGACGAACGCGATGCCGCCAAGGGCAATGGGCACAAAGGCTTCGACCAGATGGAGTCTGAGTCCCTGCGAGCCGTAGCGTGCCACCAAGAAATGATAACTTGCGTAGCATACGAGCGAAAGCACCGCAGACGACAACGCGATCTTGAGAAATGCCGTTGCGATGCTGCGGCCGTTCAGGCGTTTTATCTTTCGGCGCAGGAGCAATGCGAGTGCCGTGAAATTGAACAAGGCAACAAGCGACGTCGCCAATGAAACGCCGAGGTGGCCGTAGCCGGCCGGAGTTTCGGGCGTTACACCATATTGCGAAAGCCATTCGCGAAGGAAATAGCAGCCGACAAAGTTCACGATGATCGAAACAAGGGCGATGATCATAGGCGTCTTTGCGTCGTCAAGGGCGTAGAATGCGGGCGACAGGATCTTGATCGCCGCGTAGCCCGTCAAGCCGATCGAATAGCCGATGAGAGCCATCGCGGTCATCTGCGTCGCGAGTGCGTCGAACCGTCCGCGTTCGTAGATGAGCCTTATGATCGGTTCACCGAGCACGATCAGGCCGCATGCGCTCGGCAGCGTCATCAGAAAGACCAGATTCATCGACGACGAGATCGTGTCGCGAAACTCGCCTTTTTTTCCTTCCGCAGCAAGCCGTGAAAGCACGGGGATTGCCGCCGTCCCGACGGCAACGCCGAAAAGTCCGATCGGAAACTGCATCAATCGAAACGCGTAATTCAGCCAGCCTTGGGCACCGTCGATCGAGGAGACGAAATACGTATTGACGAGAACGTTTATCTGTACGGCAGAGGTGCCGAGAATTGCCGGCGTCATCAGGGCGACCACTTTTTTGACGCCTTCGTCCGCAAGCGAGAGCACCGGCGAGAAACGAAATCCGACGCGCCACAGCGACGGCAGCTGCATCGCAAGTCCAGCCGCTCCGCCGATCAATGTGCCGATCGACATTCCGATGATCGCCCATTGAGCGGCATCGTCCGGGATCAGATTCTTGTCTTTCGGCGTGGTCCATCCGCCGCCGCTCAGCCAATATGCGAGCGAAAGGCCGACCGTTATCGAAACGATGTTAAAGACCGTCGAAGCCGAAGCCGGAATGCCGAAAATATTCTTCGTATTGAGCACGCCCATCGCGACCGCCGCAAGCGAGACGAGCAGGATGTACGGGAACATTACCTGCGTGAGCGTGGTCGCAAGGGCCGCCTTCTCGGGAGAAAAACCGTCGGCGACGAGCCCGACCAACTCTTTCGAGAAGATGATGCCGACGATGCAGACAATGCTAAGGACGACGGCAAGCAGATTGAAGATCAGGCTTGCAAGCCGCCACGCTGCCTTCTCGCCGAGTTTGATCTGATAATCGGTAAAGACCTTGACGAACGCGACAGATAGAGCCCCTTCGGCGAAAAGATCGCGCAGGACGTTCGGCAGGCGGAATGCGACGACATAGGCGTCGGTCAAAAATCCCGCACCGAAATATCGCGCAAAGATAACCTCGCGTGCGAGTCCGAAGAGCCGCGAGAACATCACGGCTATGGAGACAATACCGGCCGAGCGCGCAACGCTCGTCGGGCTTGACGGCGGCGGCGGTTCTGCGGCCGATTCGGCGTTATCTGGCGGCGTTGTATCTTCGATCGACGACATCAGCGGTTAGAATCGAAGATTATCGCACGCTTTCGGTCGGAATTGCTGCAGCAAGGAGAAAATTTTTAATCGAACTCAATGCGAGGCCGAGTTCGGATAAGAGATCCGCGAAGTCGCCATTCGCTTGTCGAGCGAAACTGCCTTGTAGTTGAATGAGACCGGCCCGCCGAATTGCCCCTGCACAAGCGAGACGTAAAGATTCTGGAACGAGCGGAACTGATTGACGCTGCCGCGTTGGTTGAAGATCACGAAAAGGAGCTTGCCCTTTTGTGTGTTCACTTCGCCCGAAAGTGCGCTCACGCCGTTGTCGGTCTGCCGCAGCGTTCCGGTCTTGCCGACAACGCTGCCTGCGTAAAAATCGTTGTCAAAGCGATTCTCGAGCGTTCCTTCGTCGAGGCCGGCAACGGGCATGATGTCGGCGAAATTCATCCTATACCGTCCGAGTTCCGCCTGAAGGGAACGCAGGAGCTTCATCATAGCGTTCGGCGAAACACGATTAATGCCTAGCCCGCTCGTCGTCGATAGCGAGAACTCCTCATCGGGGACATTCGCGTTCAGTTCAACGATGCGCGAGACACCGAATGGCCCGCCAAGCATATCGCCAAGGCGTTCGGCGAGAAAATTGTTTGAATAGCACAGCGTCGCCTTCAGGATATCGCGCATCTTGGCCGATTCATGCGTAAAAAGCAGCGAAAGATCGCTCGGTATAGGCTGAACGGATGTCGTACCCGTTATGGAAACGCTCGGGAGGCCTTGTATCATTCCCGCACGGCCTGAGTTGTTCAGATAGTCGATCCACGCTCTTGCCGCCGCAGGTGAACGCCGTGAGAGGTCCATCGTCGCAAGAAGAAGGTCGGCCGAACGCTTCGAAGAGCCTGAATAGTCCATCACGAAATCGTTCGTAACGACGATGTCGCCCGTGATGGCACGGATTCCCCTGCGATTCAGCTCGTTCGCGATCAAGATAGCGTGCTCATAATTGAATACAGGGTCTTTGCCCGAAACGTATAGGTTGCCGGTCAGCGTTCCGGTCGTGCGGTCAAGGGTGCCGTTCGTATAGACGTTCGTTGCGAAACGGAAGTCGGGCCCGAAGGTCTTTAGAACTGCGTAAGCGGTCGCGACCTTTACGTTCGACGCCGGATTGAATAGAGCGGCGGCATTGGATTCGACGACGACACCGCCGTCCATCGTTTCTATCAGAACACCCGAATAGCCCGGGATCGTCTGTTCCGCAAGCAGCGGAAACATCGTGCGGACAGCATTTACGGGAGTTGTCGCAATGGCCGCAGAACTGCCCGTCGGCCTTACAAGCGAACCGTCCGAGGGCGTCGGTTCCGGCTTGTAGATCTTGATGTCCTGAAGCAGCGGCCGCGTCGCCTGCGCAGGAACTGCGATAGTTCCTAAAATCAGAGACGCGAAAATAACGACAAACTTTATCGCAGACGTTTTGATCATTGCTAGGATCGAATTGCGAAAATGAAATGACGCGGAGCCCGTGAAACCGGACAGGTCGTAATTATACCACAGCTTTCGGCCGTTCTGAAGATTTTTTACATTCGGGGACATTTTTCCTAAAATATCGACCTCGACTCGTTAGATGAATTCACCGCAAACGCGGATGCCGAAGAAACAGGCCACTGACCACTGTGAAGAAAGATGCATTGCCGCCGACCACGACCCGCACCATCAGGCTCGCCCACGCGGCTTCTTCTGCTGCGATAAAAAGCCGCCTTGCCGAATTTTCGGATGTTTTGGCGAATGGCGACGACCTTCGCTTCTGGGAGGAGATGGTCTTTTGCTTCTTCACCGGCGGCTGCTCGGCGAAAATGGGGCTGCGTTCGATCGAAAAGGTGCGTCATCTGCTAGAGAAAGGCACCCAAGAGCAGCTTGTGAACGCGCTTTCCGGAACACACCGTTATCCGAACGCACGCTCGCGCTATATCGTCGCTTCGCGCGAATTCTTGCTCAAAGATTGTGGCCTGCGGCTCAGATCTAGGCTTTTGGCATTTTCCGACCCGCTCGAACGCCGTGACTGGCTCGTGAGGGAAAAGGGGATCAAAGGCCTCGGATACAAAGAAGCGAGCCATTTTTTGCGAAACGTGGGCTTTCGCGGCTATGCGATCCTCGACAAACACGTCCTGAGCTGTCTTGCCGCTCTGAAAATAATTCCTGAGGCAAAGCCACCAAATACACGTCAGAGGTATCTAACCATCGAGGCAAGCCTTAAAAAACTGGCTCGGCGGACCAAGATCGACTTTGACGAGCTCGATCTGGTCCTATGGTCGATGAAGACCGGCGAGATCCTCAAGTAACGGCCCAAACCTGAGGCTCTGATCCAAACAAGTTGGAGGCAACTTTGATGCAGCCTTCCCAAAACTTTTTTTCGAGAGAATGTATTCGGTACGTCATCTGCGCCGCTTTGATGGCCTGTCTTGTGTCTGCCGCCGCCGCCGTAGGTTTCTCGCAGAAACGGAATGAGGCCGACCGCGAAAGCCTAAAAGATGCGATCGGTCTAACGCGTGACAACGAACTAAAGAAGAGCGAAGCGATACTGCACAAGCTCGTAAAGGCCGATCCGGATAATGCGAAGGCTCGGACCGAACTTGCCTTCAACCTAACAAAACAGCGACGCTTCGTTGAAGCGTATGAGACGATCCTTTCCGTGCTTGATAAGGATAAGAAGGATTCGCGGGCCCTTTCGGTACTCGGAGCCCTCTTGCTCGCGAGCGGCCGTATTCGCGACGCTCGGGCGATCATCTACACCGCTCTCGACCTTCGCCGGGGAGAACACCTTGCGTGGGCAAGCCTCGGGATGCTCGATTATTACGACAACGATGTCGATCAGGCGATAAATAGTTTGAAGCAGGCGATCTACCTTGCTCCGCGCGAACCTGATTATTATTTTTCATTGGCTCAGGCCTCCGTCAGGGCCGATCGGTATAAGGACGCGGCCGTTGCCTACGACCGTTTCCTTTCGGTTTCCGGTGCGATGGATGTTGACCGCCGCGAACGCATAAGGGGCCTCGTAAGCTTCCTTCGGTATCTCGATGCGCGTCCCTCGCTTTACGATGCGAGCGGTGCAGGCAGAACGACCGTCAAATTCGAGCTTGTAACGAATCGGCCGATCATCGAGGTCCGGGTGAATGACTACTCAAAGCCGCTGCGTTTTGTCATCGACACGGGCTCGGGGATGACCGTTATATCGAACAAGACCGCCGAATTGCTGGGGATGAAGGAAGTTGCCCGCGGCGGCAATGCCCGAGGCGTGGGCGGCGACGGAAAGTTTCCGATCATCTACGGTTTCGTGAACGAGATCAAGATGGGCGATGTTTCCGTCCATAACATCCCGGTCTATATACGTGACGTACAGTCCCGCCAGCAGATCGACGGCTATCTCGGCCTCGCGGTCATCTCAAAATTCTTTGCAACGATCGATTACGGGACGAAAACGCTCACGCTGTCCAAAGAAGACTCGTCCGAGGCGTTCTCAAAAGAGAATGCTGACCATATTCTGCCGCTTCGCCTTACGCCGAGCGGCTTCTTGAGCGGAGAGGTCGGCGTCGCCGGCATCGAGACCAATTTGAACTTTATCGTTGATACGGCGGCGAGCGTTTCCGTGATCTCCGACAATATTGCCGCTGCCGAAGCCATCAAGAAATATCTTTCCGATCAGCGTTACAGGGTCATTGGTGCGGCCGGCGAAGTGGTCGATGCTCCGACCTTCCTGCTGCCGCGTGTTACATTCGGGCAGAACGTTCGTGCGCCTCTGGTTGCCGTCGCTCTTGACCTGGACGTGATTAACGAATCATCGGGTTTCGACCAAGCGGGCATTCTCGGCGGAAATTTTCTAAGGAATTACCGCGTCGCCTTCGACTTCAAACGGGCACGCGTGCGACTTACGCCGATCGCGTCCGAAACCGGCGAGAATACCGGCAAGCAGCAATTGAATGAAGATTAGCCTGTATCTTGAAACGTCCGTTATCGGGGCCTATCTGGACAACGGCGATACATTTCGCCGCGACCTGACGATCCGCTGGTGGGAACACGAGATGCAGGATTACGACGCGTTCTCTTCATTTCTGGTCCGACGCGAACTCGAGCATTTCCCCGAACCGCACCGCACCGGCTACCTCAATCTCGCAAAGGAGACGAACGAACTCGACATCCCGGAAGAGGCCGCCATCCTCGCCGAAGGCTACATCGAACGCGGCGTCATCCACCGCCGATTCCTCTCGAATGCCGTGCATTACGCCGTCGCCTCCGTCTATAAGCTCGATTACTTCGTCACCTGGGATTTCGGCCATCTCGCCAACATCCGCAAACAAACGCGCCTGCGCCTCTTCAACACCGCCGCCGGCTTCGCCTCCCCGACCATCATCACCCCCGAATTCCTCGTCCACTCGATCTGAATGTGAATTGTCCGCGTTGCAGAACGCCGCACGAAGTAAGGCGGCCCATTGCACGCTCACCGCTCACTTCTTCTTCCTCGGCCCGCGTGCGACTATCACCGTTTCGGTCATTTTGAGGAAAGCGCGCCCAACAGCGTCGATGTGCGGGTTGAAAAAATTGTGTCCTCAGTCGCTTAGGAGCGACAGAAAAGGAAAAGAGTCCGGATCCGGCTTTGGCGGCCGAACCCGGAACTTTGAATTTTTAACGCGTCAGCCTACGGACGGACCGTGGCTTCGTTAAATTTTGGCAGGGAAACGGACTGGTTGAGATAGACGCCGAATTCCGTGCCGGATTTCACATCGACGTCCTCGCCCTTGGTCTGCGTCTCTGTGATGAGGCCGCCGACGCCGCCGATGATACCGCCGATAAGGGCACCTTTTCCGCCGCCGACCGCCGCACCGAGCAACGCACCGCCGGCACCGCCGCCGCCGATGAAGATCAGCTTGCGATGCTTCATCTTGTCGCCCGAGGCTGAGCCTTCGTTATCGCTCTTGCCGTCCTTTGTATCGAGGTCGGTGAGCGAACCGTTGATCGCACGAGTCGTTCCGTTCGGTAAGCGGACGGAAGTGAAACTCACGTCGATAGTGCCCGGCTTCCCGCCCTTTCGAGCCTTCTGCACGCTGTCCACGCGGCCTGTTACGGTGCTGCCGACGGGGATAACGACCACACCGTTATTCGAATAGACCGGCTCAGTGACCGTCGCCGTAAAGGTCGAACCCTCGGTCGAGGTCTTCGACGAGAGCTTTGAATTCAAACGCGTACGCATCACCGCTCCGCTGGGCACAGAGTAAACCGGCACGACGACCTTTTTCTTGACGACCGTCGTGCGTTTCTTGCGGATGACGGGCTTTTTCTTCTGAGCGAACGCGTCCGTTACGCCCAGGCCAAGGATCACGGCTATCGCCGCGACCAGCATTTGTTTGTTGAATATTCGTTTCATAAATAGTCTTTCCTCCTCGATTAGGTTGCAAAAAAATCCAAGGCGGTCGGTGCAAGCCGGCAGCGAACCGCAAAATTTCCGAATGCTTCGATATTAACACTTGAGATGGTGTAAGATAAAGAAAATCATATTTTTGTGGAAGTTTCGTCTATTAGCTGTTTTGTTGGGCAAGTCAGTAAATCTACCGCGTTCGCTTTTTGTTGATCTGAGGCCTTGGATCTTTAGGCCGTCGTGTTTAACGCTGCTCGTTGAACGAGTTTTTACGGAGAAGAATATGCCGTTGACCAGGCCCGCGATCTTGCTTTTTGGACTCAACCTTCTTGACGCCCTGCTCACCATAATTTGGGTCCGCAGCGGCGTTGCTACCGAAAGTAACCAACTGATGGCAAGCCTTCTCGACATCGGCAACGCGCCATTTTTGATCGTGAAAGTCGCCATCGGCGCAGTCGCGGCGATAGTCATAATGCGTTGGGGAGCAAAGCCGATCGCACGATACGGATTAGCGGTAGCCCTCGCAATTTATATCGGGCTGATGGGGATACATCTCTTCACCGGCCTGGCAGCTTTCGGATATATCTCTGACAGCCTTGCCAAGGGCGTGAGCGATCCTGTTGTCGGCTTTCTTACTGCGTCCTTCTCGGTTTTTTCGTCGCTTTTCTGATCTTTTTCCGTTCCAAGGGGCTGAAACCTTTCGTCGAAATTGAATGTAATGCACAACGGGGCGCGTTTCTTTGCGCATCTCAAGTATTGTTATATTTTTCGATAGAGGTTTCATAAAATGAGCAGAACTCCGGTTTACCAATTATCGGGCAGGCAGATACTCGTGCTTTCGCTCTCGTCGGCATTCATCGCGATCGGCCTGGCCGCGGCCGCGGCACTAATAATCACTTCAAGGCATTCGGCCGATCCGTCGGCAGTCATTAAGGCAGAATCAGGGCCCGTTAACGCAGGTATTTCGGACCCGGCAACGGTCTCTGACGAACAGAACAATATCGAGGTCTACAAGGCGATCGCTCCTGGGGTTGCCTTCATCAACACGACTTCGTATCAGCAGGATTTTTGGGGCAATGTTCAGGAAGGCAAAGGTAACGGCTCGGGTTCGGTGATCGACCCGAACGGCGACGTCCTGACGAACTATCATGTGATCGAAGGTGCACAGAAGCTCTCGGTCAGCTTTGGCGGCGATAAAACGTACCCGGCAAAAGTGATCGGCGGCGATCCGGACACTGACCTCGCCGTCATCAGGATCGAGAATCCGCCCGCGGGTCTGACGGTCGTGCCGCTTGGCGATTCGGACAAGCTCGTCGTCGGGCAAAAGGTCCTTGCGATCGGCAACCCGTTCGGCCTCGATAGAACGCTCACGACCGGCGTCATCTCCGGTCTACAGCGGCCGATACGTGCCGTCAACGGCAGGCCGATCGACGCTGCGATCCAGACCGACGCGTCGATCAACCCCGGAAATTCGGGCGGTCCGCTGCTTGATAAGTACGGCAAGATGATCGGCATCAACTCGCAGATCTTGTCGCCGCAGGGCGGTTCGGTCGGTGTCGGGTTTGCCGTACCGGTAAATATCGCAAAACGCGTCGTCCCGCAGCTTATACAGTTCGGCGAAGTTCGTCGGCCAAAGCTCGGGGCAAGTACGATGAGCGTCGCGAGTCTTTTGGATCAGGGTGCTCGCCTTCCGGTCGAAAGCGGCCTGTTGATCCGGAGCGTAACCCAAGGCTCACCCGCTGCGGCTTCCGGCCTGAAAGGCCTAAGCCAGGCGAATGACGGCAGCATCCTGCTTGGTGACATTATCGAGAGCATCGACGGTGAAAAGCTTACGACGAACGACGATCTTTATCGGCTGCTCGACAAGAAGCAGATCGGCGACACGATCCAGATCGAGGTCTTCCGAGGCGGCAAGCGAGTAACAGTTCCGCTAAAACTTCAGGCTCCGACGAATCGGCGAACACAGCCGCAGCAGTATCAGTAACTCGGCGATCCTAACGGGATCTCGGCGGTGCGGACGCGAAAGAGTGCATTCCGCATCGCCCATTTCTTCTGAACGACCTCAAATGCAGGACATTGACCTTTTCTACAACGACGGCACCGGCTGGATGTGCAAGCAGTGCGAGAAGGAGATAGGCCTGCAAAAAGAGCTCGAACACGCGCACGCACGTTTCTTTCGCGAAGGCGAGGCCGAGAGCAAATTCCCGACATTCTCAGATCAGGCACGCGCAAAATGGCTCGACCGCGTCGCCGAAGTGCTGATCTGCCCACGCTGCGGCGTCACCGAGAAGGTAGGTAAGCACTAACCGCAACCCTCTTTTCCAGACGCGATCAAACGCTTGTATAATCTCACTCAGATGCTTGAGAGGGAACTTGAGACTGCGCGGGATCTGGCGTTCAAGGCTTCCGTGATGATCCTTGGCCACTACGCCAACGAGATCGTCGCAGAAGAAAAGCTTGGAGCCGACAATAAGTACGAGCCGGTAACCGCGGCGGATCGCGCCGCGAGCCGTTTGATCGTGGACGGTCTCAAAGATGCATTCCCCGATGACGCGATCCTGTCCGAAGAGGAGATCGGCGAGGGCCTCGAATGGACGCGTGCGGCGAGGACGTGGATCATCGATCCGATCGACGGAACGGCCGGCTTTATCAAACACGAAGACGATTTCGCGATCCAGATCGGCCTTGTCGAGCGAGGCAAGCCCGTCGTCGGCGTCGTGCATTTGCCTGCCTTCGGGACAACGTACGAAGCGGCGCTCGGGCAGGGCGCATTCGCGGTGAAGGACGGCGTTCGCACGCGATTGGCGGTTCAAGAGGTCAGTGAGCCGCGCGAGATGCGCATCGCCCTTTCGCGCAATCATTTTAAGCCGCGAATGAACGTTCTGCTCGATCATTTTCATTTCGCATCGCATATTTACCGTGGTTCGGTCGGCTTGAAAATGGGACTGATAGCTGCGGGCGAATGCGATGTCTATATTCACCTTAGCGATCGGACGAGACTTTGGGACACCTGCTCGCCGCAGATCATCTTAGAAGAAGCGGGCGGTGTTCTAACCGATGTTTTTGGCGACCCTTTGGTTTACGACACCCCGGAGCTGAGCAATTTGAACGGCATCGCGGCCTGCGGGTTGAAGGGGCACTCAAAGGTCATCGAAGGCTTGCGTCCGTTCCTTGAATCTCACGGGAGAAAGCGGAAATAGAGATATGAAGTTTCTCCACATCGCGGACGTCCATCTCGGGTGCACGCGTTATCAGCTCGCTGAAAGTCCACGCGATTTCTTTGACGCGTGGATCGATGTGCTGCGCCGCTATGCGATCGGTGAGAAGGTCGATTTCGTTGTAATGGCGGGCGATTTTTTCCATAAGCGCGTCGTCCCGCCCGAAACGATGAACTATGCCGTCGAGGGACTCACGGAACTAAGGGCCGCGGGTATTCCGGCCATCACGATCGAGGGCAATCACGACCAAAAATATACGGACAGCGAATACAGCTGGCTGCGATCGCTCTCGACGTGGGGCTTTGTAAAGCTATTGGAACCAACGTTTAAGGACGGCGTGCCCACGTATGAAGCTTGGGATGAGAAAGAGCGGCGAGGCGGCTATATCGACATCGGCCGCGCGAGGATCTTCGGTTCGCAGTGGTTCGGTGCACAGGGAAATCAAATGATCCCACTGCTCACGGATGCGATCTCGCAGAACCGCCGTGACGGCGCGTTTCACATTCTTCTGCTTCATACGGACGTCGAAGGCCATCAAGTCCATCCGATCCCGGCCCTGTCGGTCGATGAATTGATGCGGCTGCGTTCGGTGGTCGATTATGTCGGGCTTGGGCATACGCATATGCGTTACGAGATCGACGACTGGGCGTTCAATCCGGGCTCGATCGAGGTTACCAATATTGCCGAATATCGAGAGGACCGAGGCGTCTTCATCGTCGAGGTCGACGAAGCCAACAACGTTTCTGCGAGGCACACCGATGAATACAAATTCAGGCCGTTCCAACAGCTAGCGCTTTATGTCGACGGCATCGACAAGCCCGAAGAATTGACTCGGAGAGTATTGGAAATGGTGCGTCTTGAAGCTCGTGTCGCCGAGGAAGGCAAGCCGCGGCCGATCATCGAGATAGCATTGCGCGGGAGGCTTGGATTTCCGAATTCGCAGATCGAAATGCGAATGATCCGAGACGCTGCGCTTGAGATCACTGACGCACTGCACGTACGCATAAAGAACCACACCGTTCCGGTCGAATATCTTGAGACCGAGCCCGCACAAACCGATGAAGGCCGGCATCGCATCGAGCGGCGTGTTGTCGAGAGCCTGGTCCTTCGAGACGGCCGATATAAGAATCGATCCGAAGCGATCTCAGAGGCTGTGATCGGCGCAAAAAGAATGGCCTTAGGGGACGAGTCACCTGAGCGGATCGCGGATTTCATCGCCGGGAAAGCGGCAGATGTGAAGGTGTCGGAGAAAAGTGCGGGCTAATGTCAGAACCGTCTGCGTTGGTGCGGGCGGTCAGTTCCGCCGAGCACCTTCTTGGCTCCGTAGGAGCCGCATGTTCGTAGCACGCCGCTTCACAAACACCCCGAAGGCGGCTTGCCGCCGACAAGATCTGTCGCTCCTAGCGGAGCTCCAGTATCCATATTGCTGGCGGTTGCTACAAACATTTCGCTCCTAACGGAGCTATGAACCCCCGCCTTGTCCAACCCAACAAGCTCTGGGACAGCCTTGGGACAGCTCTGGGACAAACAAGTCTATTGATGTCAACAGTTACGGCTTTTGTCCCAGAAAAATCAAAAAAAATATTCTTTCGTCCCGAGAACCGATCGTTCTCAAAGAACAATATACGCCACGTGTGTTGCGTATCCTGCTATGAGTATAGCACATCTGTCAAGGATCGGTTCACGCCGGATCGCCGTATTGAGCGTAATGTAGATGCGGCTGTCTTGGCTCCGGAGGAGCCGAAAGTTTGTAGCACTCGATCATCCGCAGCCATTTCGGAGGCGGCTTGCCGCCGACAATGGCCTCGTATAGCCACGTCGTTTACGGCGTGGTTTAGGATGGAAAATGAAGTCCCGGAGGCGGCTTGCCGCCGACGTTTCCTCTGTTGCTCCTACGGAGCTCCAGGATCAAATTTGCGACCTCTTTCCCAGGGTGGCGGCCGAGGCGGTCTTACCCTGGGCTATATTCTTGCGTCCCCTACGGGGACTAGGATCTTTGCGGGATTTCGCTTGGCGTACTTTGCGTTTCCAAACCGGAATTCTAAACCCAAAGAACGAAAAGGCGACGCAAAGGACGCGAAGGTTTGGATGCGGCGACCGAGGCGGAAACACGACCGGTAGGGAGTGTGTCCTTGTCGGCGGCAAGCCGCCTCCGAGATCACTTGTTTCGTACATCGGTCGGGCCCAGCCCGACCGCACTGCGCTGCGGCAAGCCGCCTCCGAGATCGCTTGTTTCGCACATCGGTCGGGCCCGGTTGCGTTTTTTGCAACACTTGGGGATCTATGACCCAAGAACCCCGACCGCACTGCGCTGCGGCAAGCCGCACGATCCACTGAAAAGGCACGGCCGCGACGAGCGATACCGAAAGAACCACCGCTCAGCCACCAATGCACGGATCGGAACGCAATCGATCGCAAATATGAATCTGAGATCTGAAATTTGAGATCGAAACCCTTTGCGGACTTGTATGTTTCGTATTGGTTCAACTGTTGTAAGGTTGGGCTGACGGAGAATGACAGCACGATTGCGACAAGGTTGTTAGAAACCGACGCAAAGCTGGTTGCGTCATTCTCCGCCTTCGCAGGTCGATCTCGAACAGTTGAGAGGAACCTTTCGGATTCCGTATTACTGCAAGTTTGAGACAAACCTAGCTTTTCAAGGAGTTTCAGCATACCACAATGAACAAATCAGAACATACGAACAAATATCTTGACCGACCTTTCGTTGGAATCGACGTCGCCAAAGAGACGCACAAAATGCACAAAATGCACAAAATGCACGAAATGCACGATTTGCACGATTTGCACGAAATGCACTTTGTGGGTCCTGAATTTCGGCGTCCGGACCCCGTGTTCCGCGGTTCGCGGCGGGACAAGAATCGCCGTTCGGCGAGTGGGTTTGTCGGCAGCCGAGCCGCCTCCGAGGATGCGTTGACGCTGGCGTGCCGCAAGCATGCGGTTCCGACGGAGGCCAAGAAGGTCCTGGCCTTTGCTGACGGTGCGGTTCCGGGGTCACAATCCCCCAGTGCTAAAGCCAACGCTGGCGGTTCTGATCTGTGCGGACGCACGCGCCCGCCGTTCCAACGCAGGCGGTTCGAACAAGCCGCGAGTTTGTGTTAAAAATGTAAGTTACGTAAAAAGGAATTCCGGCCTTGCCGAGGAACGGCCAATTTGGGCGGCGGCAGTATTCGAATAAATGAAAAAGCTCTTTGTTTTATTTTCGGTCGCGGCAGTCGCCGCTTTCACTATCTGGGGTTTCAGCGGGCGTGTCGAAGCGGATGCCAACGGGGCGGAGCTTGCTTCGCCGCATCTCGTCATCAGCCAATTTCAGGCGGGCGGGACAAGCAACGCGAACGACGAGTTCATCGAGATCCACAATACGAGCTCGGCACCGGTCGATCTGAATGGTTTTCGCGTTGTTTATCGTTCAGCGAACGGCTCGAATGACGTCGGGCCGATGGCCGTTTGGAACACGACGACGATCCTGCAGCCGGGACAGTTCTATTTGATCGCTGCTACGTCCTATACGGGCGGGATCACACCCGACGCTACATACAACCCGACCTCGTGCAGCTGTTCGATGTCGGCGAATGCCGGCGGGCTCGCGATCAGACAAGGCGACAACAATACGGGAGCCGTTATCGACGCGGTCGGTTGGGGCGGTGCGACGAACATCTTCTTTGAAGGAACTCGCACCGCGGCTCCCGCGAACTCGACGAGCCAGGCTCGCAAGAACAATGGCTGCCGCGACACGGACGATAATTCGACGGATTTTGAGAATCTGAACCCTTCGGCACCGCGCTCGTCGGGCACGACATCGACGTGCGGGGCGACCGGCACCGAGCTCTTTGCGACGATCAACGCGAACCCGACGACTGTCGCACCCGAGGGCACCACGCTCATCTACGTTACGACCGTACCCGCGACGACGCCTCCGAGCACGAACATCACGGTCGTTGCGAACCTTGCACAGATCAACGGTTCGGGCAGCCAGACGCTTTACGACGACGGCACGAATGGCGATGTGACGGCGGGCGACAACGTCTTTTCGTATCTTGCGACGATACCTGCCGGAACGACGGGCGGAGCGAAATTGATCCCGGCCGTCGCTGCGGATGCACAAGGCCGCGTCGTCAATATGCAGTTGACCTTGACGGTCAACGCACCGAACCCGAACGAAGATCCGCTGCTTTTCGGCAATCCTTCGGGAGCGACCGCAGATATCGCCAACGAGAACAACTACCTGATGCCGAAGCCGCAGTACACGCTCTCGTACAACCGCTCGAAAGCGACGCCTAACTGGGTCGCGTGGCGGCTCGACAGTTCGTGGCTCGGTTCGACGCCGAGGCAGGATGATTATCGGCCGGATCCGGCACTTCCGGCGGCATGGTATCACGTGCAGGACAACGACTATTCGGGTTCGGGTTATGACCGCGGGCATATGTGCCCTTCGGGCGATAGAACGAATTCGGTCGCGAACAATTCCGCGACGTTCCTGATGACGAATTTCGTCCCGCAGCTCGGCGCAAATAACCAAGGGCCGTGGAATGATTTCGAGAACTATTGCCGCTCACTCGCGAATCAAGGGAATGAGATCTACATCATCGACGGCCCGGTCGGCAACATCGGTACCATCGCGCAGGGGCGCATCGTCGTGCCGCAGTACACGTGGAAAGTAGTGCTGATCTTGCCTAACGGTTCGAACGATCTGCAGCGTGTAACGCGCTCGACGAGAGCCTTCGGTATCGTCGTTCCGAACTTCCCGCCGCTCAATTCGAACACGCCTTGGCGGCAGTTCCGCGTGTCGGTCGATGCGGTCGAGAACCTAACGGGATACAACTTTTTCTCCGCGATCCCCATCAACACACAGGCGATCATCGAACGTCGGCACGATGTTCAATAGTTCTTTATGAGAAAACTCTTCATTTCGGCGGCCTTTGCGGCCGCCACCTTTTCCTTCGGCGGGACCAGCGTTCTTGCACAAAAAGATCTCCCGATCTCTGCCATTCAGGGCGACGGCGTCGTGTCGCCTTATGAACGCCAACAGGTGAGGACGTCGGGGGTCGTAACGGCTAGACGCCGCGACGGATTCTTCCTGCAGACGCCGGACGACAAGGCCGATAAGGATGCGAATACATCCGAGGGAATATACGTTTTCACGAAGAATCCGCCATCCGAGGACGCCGCGATCGGCAGCCTGATTTCGATCACCGGCCAAGTGCAGGAGTTCCGTCCGAGAGCCGCCAACGGTGCGACGCTCCCGATAACGGAAGTTTCGATGTTCGCCGACCGCGATAAGATCCAGGTGCTTGAAAAAAGCGTGCCGCTGCCGAAAGCCGTCGAGATAACGGCGGCCGACTTCAAGGCGAATTCGATCACAGAACTCGAAAAATATGAGGGAATGCGCGTCGTCGTCCCGCAATTTTTCGTAACTGCGCCGACGGGCGGCCGGACCAACAACGTGGAAAACACGTCAGAATCGAACGGCTCGTTCTTCGGCGTCGTGAAGGGAATGGAAAAGCCGTTTCGCGGTGCGGGCTACGATATCTTCGAATACATTTTTCTAAGTAAGAGCGAGAAAGAGGCCTTTCAGAAAGAACATCCGAGCATCAAGCTCTTTGACGGAAACCCCGAACGCCTGCGCATCGAGAGCCTCGGGCTTGACGGCGGAACGCCTCTCGATGTCGCTGCCGGGACCACGCTCAAAGATCTTTCGGGCGTGATGCACTATTCCTACAACACGTGGACGATCTTGACCGACCCGAGTGCAAAACCCGCTGTCGCCGGCTATGAATCGACCGTCGTGAAACTTCCGGCCGCGACTGACAGGCAATTCAGTGTCGCAGGGATGAACCTCGAGAATTTCTTCGATGACGTTGACGTTCCGGGCATCAAGGAAGATATCGTAAAGCCCGAAGCTCTCAAGGCGAGAATGAACAAGATCTCGCTCACGATCCGCGAACGTATGCAGATGCCGGACGTGATCGGTGTCGTCGAGGCGGAGAATCTTGCGGTCCTAAAGCGTCTCGCCGAGAAGGTAAATTCCGATGCAGTTGCGGCCGGCAAACCCGACCCGAAATACGCCGCCTTTCTTGAAGAAGGCAATGACGGCCGCGGCATCGACAACGGCTTTCTGGTAAAGACGAGCCGCGTTAAGGCCGTCGAGGTGAAGCAATACGGAAAGGACGAGAAGTTCGCAAGTCCGGGAGCGTCGAACGAGATCTATCTGAACGACAGGCCGCCGCTGCTTCTAAGAGCAACGGTCGCGGACCCGAAAACGGGCGAACCTTTTGCGTTCACGGTCATCGTGAATCACCTGAAATCGTTCTTGGGCTACAACGATCCGAAGCGGCAGGACGCCGTGCGTTTGAAGAAGCGACTGCAGGCGGAGTTCCTCGCGAAACTTGTTCAAACGCGCCAAAAGGCCGATCCGAACGAGCGGATAATTCTGCTCGGCGATTTCAACGCGTATCAGTTCAGCGACGCCATCGTCGATGTCATCGGCACGATCAAGGGAACGCCCGCGGCAAAGGACGCGGTGCTGAATCCGTCGGACGATCTCGTAAACCCGGACCTTGTGAACCTCGTCGATCTGATCACGGAGAGGCAGCGTTATTCGTACAACTACGACGGCAATGGCCAGGTACTCGACCATATGATCGTCACCGCGAACCTCGTTGCGCACGTCGGTGGATTCGGATATGCGAGAGTCAATTCGGATTTTCCGGAGAGCTATCGCTCGGACGCTACAAGGCCGGAGCGGTATTCGGATCACGACGCGGCGATCGGATATTTTTCGATCGACGCGAAGAAAGCGGCGAAGTAGTCAGGTGCGTTCGAGTATGATCTGAGCGATCGCGTGTTCGGAAGTATGCGATAGCGAGACGTGTATGCGATTCGCTCCGCTTGCAGCAAAAAGTTCGGCGGCTTTTCCGCTAAGCATTATCTCGGGGGCACCGAGTTCAGTGACGGTGACCTCGATATCTTTCCAGGAAAGGCTGCCACGCCAGCCGGTTTTGAGAGCCTTAAAGACGGCTTCTTTTGCGGCAAACCGTGCGGCATAGCTCTCGCCCGAGGCTGCACCTTTACCTTCACAATAGGAGCGTTCGCCTTCCGTGAAAACTTTTTCACGAAAACGCGGCGTTCTCGTCAACGTTTCGCGGATGCGATAAACTTCCACAATGTCGATGCCTGTTGAGATGATCATAGACGAAGACGGAATTTTAGCCGATTCGGGGTTCTTTTGGCGAGAGGCGGACGGTGTCAAGGCCCTAGTTTCGCGGCAGCTTGAAGATGCGGGCTTTCAGAATGGATTCTCAACGCGCATGGGCGGCGTCTCGGACTTCCCGGCGGACAGCCTCAATCTAGCGGGATTCAGTGAAGACTCACGCGAGAATATCTACGAGAACAGACGACGGTTCTTGGACCTCTTTCCGGCCGGAATGCGGATCGCGGCCGTTTTTCAATGCCACGGTTCGACGGTAAAGATGATTGCGAGCGAGGCGGACATCTCCGATTCAGACGACCGTGCGGACGGGATGATATCGGACATCGCGGGCGTTCTGCTTGGCGTAAAAACAGCGGATTGCGTGCCTGTTTTGATCGGCGACCCAAAGACCAGAGCGTTTGCGGCGGTTCACGCGGGCTGGCGCGGAACGGTAGCCTCGATCGTCGTAAAGGCCGTTGAAAATATGCGGACGGCCTTTGGCAGCGATCCGTCGCAGATGATCGCCGCTATCGGCCCTGCGGCCTCGATTCGTCAATATGAGATCGGCGAAGATGTGCTGAATGCTTTTGCGGAGAACTTAGACGGTTCGGGAAAATACTTCGTACCGACGCGTCCCGGCCACGCACGCGTCGATCTTCACGCGGCAAATCGTGATCAGCTTCTTTCGTGCGGACTTGAGGCCGCAAACGTTTCCATCGCACCGTTCTGCACGATGGAGCGAACGGACCTTTTCTTTTCCTATCGCCGCGAAAAAAAGGAATTCGGCAAAACCGGAAGGCTGCTTTCTGTCATCGGCAAGGTCTAGCGGATGCGGGCCGAAAGGTTGATCCGCTTCGTTTTTGGCGGATAACAAACCTCATCGGTGCAGGCCTGGAATCGAATAGCGACCCTAAACGACGCAGAATCACCCTTGAAATTTGATGGAACTGTTACGGGGAATGAGAAGGTTACGCGGCCTTCATAGACATTGAGCGCGTTCTTTGAAAAGCCGAATGTTTTGTCGTGTCCTGCGGGATAACGCACGGAGCCGAAACGAAGCCCGCCGCCCGTCGGCGTAACGACGGTCGCGATAAGATTCTCGCCTTTGGGACGATTCGAATTTACATGCAGACCCGCCGGAATATCCAGCGTTACGGTCACGCGGACGCTCTTACCGCGAGCAAGCGAACCGTTCGGCACGGAGCCGGAAACTTCCTGTGCATTCGCCGTCAAACCAAAGACAGAGAGCACAAATGCGAACACTGAAAAACAAACGATTCTCTTCATAAATTCAAACTGCAGCATCGTCAGTCCCTGACGACAAAACTTTCGAGCATGACATCGAGCTTTTCGATGATGGCCTCACCGGCTTCTTCAAGCGCCCTAATTTTAAGAACGTAAGCAGAGTCGCCGGTCTCGCCGATCTTGTATTTGATGCGACTCGGAGCTTTCGTGCCGCCTTCTTCGATCTCAATTACGTGATATGTCCGTCCGTCGATCACTTCTTTTCGATCGTCTGTTACCTTTCCACTCTTCTTGATCTCGGCGAGCTTTGCGGCAACGCCGGTCGGATGGAGCTTCTTGATCTCAGCGCGGAAGAGCCGCATCTTCGACATCACGCCGGTGGCGAATTCTTTAGAGTATGCCTCGAACGCGAGTTCGGGGTTGCCATTCAAGACATGAAGCATCCCTTCGGGCTTGTCGATCGTGAACGCCGGTTCGACGACGGTCTCGGCGTCAAATGCGGCCGCCGCATTCTTCTTGATACGCGTCGATGCCCACGCCATCAGAGCTACGAGTATGATGCCAAGGATGAGTATTTCCATCTAAAAAAAGTTCTCTATTCTATGAGGCCTTTGCTGCCAATTGCCCGCACGCGGCGTAAATATCGCGGCCTCTCGGTGTACGCACATATGCATCAACGCCGAGCGATTCGAGGGTCTGTTTGAACGCCGCAACTGTCTCGGGCGACGATGCTGTGTAATCAAGCTGTTCGGCGCCGTTGTGCGGAATGAGATTGACCTTGAAGCGCCGAAGTTTATACCGTTTGAGCAGATCGGCAAGTGTACTAGCATCAGCCCGCGAATCATTCACGCCGCCTAGCATCACATACTCGAACGTGAAGCGCTCGCCACGTTTAAGGCTTCGTTCAAAATTCCTTGCGGCCTTCATCAGAGCATCAAGATCCCACTTCTTATTGATCGGCATCAGACGGTCGCGAAGTTCATCGGTCGCCGCGGTCAGGGAGATCGCGAGATGCGGGCGGTCCTCGATCTGTGCGAGGTCGTCTATGCGCGGAACGATGCCGGCGGTCGAAACCGTAACGCGATTCGGGACGATGAAAAGACCCTTCTCGTCCGCCATCAGGCGAAGTGCGGCGATCAGATTCTCGAAATTAAGGAACGGTTCGCCCGCACCCATTCCGACGAGATTCGTGCCGTGCGGTGTTTCGGTTCCGACACCGTAAACATCATTCAACACGATGACAATCTGTTCGACGATCTCGCCGGCGGTCAGGTTTCCAAGCAGGCCGAGCTTTGCCGTCAGGCAAAAATCACATTTGAGCGGACAGCCGCTTTGCGATGAAAAACAGATCGTGTCGCGATTCTCGGTCGGCAAATAGACGGTTTCGACGGGACGGCCTGCTGCGGTTTTCATCAAATATCTGTGTGTACCGTCAACGGAGACGAATCGCGATTCGACCGACATTTGCGAGATCTCGGCCACTTCGGCGAGCTTCGCCCGAAACGCCTTAGGGAGATTCGTGATCTCGTCGAATGACCGCAAACGCTGTTCGTGCACGGCCCGAAAGACCTGATCGGCGCGGTACTTCGGCTCGCCAAGACCCGTTACGAGTTCGGAGAGTTCGGCGCGCGTCATCCCTAGAATATGCGCTTTCTGCTTCACAGTATTTATTTTAGCTTATGCTGCCGGGTTTTGCCGCTTCACGCATCCGCACTGCGACCAGAGCGGAACCATTCGACGAACTTCGGAATGCCGCTCTCGATCTTTGTTGTCGGAGCGTAATCGAGCATTCTGCGTGCCTTTGAGATATCGGCGAAGGTGATGGGAACATCGCCCGGCTGTGAAGGTTGGCGGTCGATGACGGCCTTTTTGCCCAAAGAAGATTCGATGAGTTCGATGAGGCGGGACAATTCCGTCGTCTCTGATTCGCCGAGATTGAAGACCTCGTGCATCGAGCCGTCGAACGCCATTGCCGCACGCACGCCTTGAATGATGTCGTCGATATAGGTGTAATCCCGTCGCGTAGAGCCGTCGCCGAAGACGGGGATCGGCTGCCCGGAGTCGATGAGTTTCGCGAACTTATGGATCGCGAGGTCGGGCCGCTGCCTCGCACCGTAAACCGTGAAAAATCGCAGGCAGACGGTTCGAATGTCGAAAAGGTGTGAATACGTGTGGCAGATGAGTTCGCCCGCGGCCTTTGTCGCTGCATAGGGCGAGATCGGGTTGAAGATCGGATCGTCCTCGGCGAACGGCACCTTTTTGTTCTCGCCGTAAACCGAGCTCGAAGAGCCGAACACAAATTGTCTGACGCCATGCTTTCGTGCGAGTTCCAGTAAATGCGTCGTCCCGTTGATGTTGGTCTCGATGTAAAGCTGAGGCTCAAGCAGCGAAGGCCTTACGCCCGCACGTGCGGCAAGATGTACGATCGTGTCGAAGCCTCCGGCCTCGAATATCGGTTCCAACGCCGAAAAATTACGGATGTCCGCCTCGACGAAAGTAACGTCGGACGAGTCTTGATAGAGAGCGAGATTCGCCCGTTTGATCGCGGGCGAATAGAAGTCGTTGAGGTCGTCCACGATCGTGATACGCCAACCGCCCTCGGCGAGAAGCGTCCCGACGAGATGCGAACCGATAAATCCGGCTCCGCCGGTGATGAGAATTTGGTTCTTCAGATAGATAAGATCCGGTAGAAGTAGTAGTTCGTCGTGAGGTAAGTTACCACAGTTCCCGCCAAGCAACAATAGCGATCCTCAGCTTCTTGCTCGGGCGCGGACAGACGCACTTGCATACTGTGGTATTATCTTCTTGTTCGATATTTCTCACGGTCCAAACACCGCATTTCCTCAACCACGACGGAGGTTCTTATGACAAAGGTCTTGTCTCGTTTTGCGTCCAAGCTGGTGCTTCTTCTTGTCTTTCTGCTTTGCGCCTCAAGTGTGCCTGCCCAACACAAGATGGATGGCGTTACAAAGGCGCGTGTCAAGCGGATGCTCAAAAATGTCGAGAAAGAGATCATCAAGAATTATTACGACCCGACCTATCACGGAATGGACGTCGAAAAACGCTTCGAGACTGCCAAAGAAAAGCTGGAGAATACCGAAGACATAGGGCGTGCCTTCGCGGTCATAGCCCAGGCTGTGCTCGACCTCAACGACTCGCACACGAGGTTCTTTCCGCCAAGCCGTGCAGCGATAGTCTCGTACGGGTGGAGAATGCGGATCTATGACGACCGCGCATTTATCACAGGCGTTCAGGAAGAAAGCGATGCCGCCAAAAAGGGCCTTGAGGTCGGCGACGAGGTGCTCAAACTCAATGGTTTCCACCCAACACGCAAAGATCTCTGGAAGATGATCTACTACTACCAGACCCTTAATCCACAGACGAAGCTTACCCTTGAGGTCAGGAAGCCGGGCGGCGAGACCAAAGTTATTGAAGCCGAATCAAAGATAGCGAGATTGAAAGCGATGGTCGACCTCACCGATTCGCTCGATTTTAATGCGGTCACAAGAGAGGGGGCGAAGCTTGCCAGCAACTACAAGCACTATTTCAGCGAGATGGGTACGGCCTTGGTCTGGAAGATGCCGGATTTTGCATTCGACCCGATCAATGTTGACGGCTTTATTGGCCGCGCTAAAGGCAAGTCAACCCTGATTCTCGACCTTCGCGGCAACCCGGGCGGCTATGTCAAGACATTGGAAGAGCTTGCAGGCTACTTTTTCTCCGAGGACACAAAGATCGCCGATCTGAAGGGCCGTAAGGAAATGGATCCGCAAATGGCGAAAACACAAGGTTCGGATGTCTTCAATGGGAAGGTCATCGTCCTCGTTGATTCGGCGTCGGCGTCCGCTGCCGAGATCTTCGCCCGGTTGATGCAGATCACAAAGCGCGGCATCGTGCTTGGCGATGTCTCGGCGGGGGCGGTCATGCAGTCGCAGAGCGTAGGATTCGACGCCGGCGTTACAACGCAGATCCCGTATGGAATGAGCCTCACGAATGCGGATGTGATAATGACGGACGGGAAAAGTATCGAGCATGTGGGCGTGACGCCCGATGAACTGATCATCCCAACGGCTGAGGACCTTCAGCAGCGTCGCGATCCCGTGCTGGCACGTGCTCTCGAACTTGCGGGCGTTAAGATCGACGCCGCGGCGGCCGGAAAGATCTTTCCCGAAGAAAAGTTCATCGAGCGACAATCGAATATCGCTATCAACTTTCAGGACTTCTAGGCGGCGATCTTAGTTGATCGCCTGACTCCTTACGGTATATCTGTGGAGGAGCTCTTCGAGGAAGCCTTCGTAGGTGAAATCCGCTTCGGCGTAACGCGGCTTTAGCTTGTACATCAGCGGCAGAGCGATGCGCCACGCCATCCAAAGACGCTGGCGTTCGCTCAGGTCCCAACGCCGTCGAAGGAATATCTCGACGACCTCGATCTCGTCCTCCGAGATCTTTGAAATGTCGGCGGTAAAGGTTACGGGTTTCTGCACGCGGGTCAATGCCGAGTCGGCGATGCGTTTTGAGAACGTGTCCGCAAAGCTCGGAGCCTCGTCGAGACGCTCGCGGACGACGACCGTCCCCGCGAAAATATCGCCGAGCCGCTGATCGCGGCCGTTCAGAAAGATCGTGATGAGTCCGACGGAATAGATCGGAATGACGAAGCCCGGAGCGGCGTCCGCGATACGAAGCAGGTTGCGTGCGATCGCTTCCCAGAGCGTGAGCGGGCGGCCGTCCTCGCGGATCACCCGCAGCTTCATCAGCCGCTTGCCCGGCGTCTGGCCATTCCAAAGCCATTCGAAGACCGCGAAATACGATGCAAAGAGCACGAACACGACAAGGATCATTATCGCCGTCACCCATTTCGGCGAATCTTCGAGAAAGCCTTCGACACTGCCGGCACTCGCCATCCAGGAAAAGACCCACGCAATGATAAAGATGCTTAGAAACTGGATCAAATGATCGATGCCGACCGCCATGAAGCGATTGCCGATCGAGGCGAGGGAGAATTCGAGCTCGACGCGTTCGGGCGTTTCGATGATGAGTTTTTCTTCGGCAGCAAGGATGGATTCAGGCATTTGACGCTTCGGGCATTATCGTCCAAAAGTTTGCCGATTGTCCACAGAAGGAGTTTTTGCCGATCAATAAAACTTTAAGTTTCGGCCTTTCCAGACAACGATGACCGTGCCCGGCAAGGCGTTGACGATATTTTGAAGGCCGGGTTCAAGCACGCCGCAGGTGTCGCACGTTTTTGCTCGGTTGGTCGTTTTGCCGCCCTTGTAAGCGGAATCGTACCAAATGCCGTCGCGGCGAGTGAACGTCTTGCCGCTGACGCTGCGGGTCGTGCTTGGCGAAGAGGCCGACTTTTCCTGGTCACGGTCTTTTGCCGACAGCGTTTCGGCCTTCGCTCTTGCCTGTGCGCCTGAGGGCACTTCCTTTGCCTCGGGCCTTCTCGTGTCGGCGGGACTCACGCCATCCATCTGGAAGCCTGCGGCAGATTTCTTTTCCGATTCAGCCGGAGCAGAGGCGACGGTCGGCGGCCGAGCGGCACCTCCGAGCCCCGAATCTTGCTTCGTTGCGACGCCGTCATCCGCCTTGTCGGCAGACGGTTCGGCAAATGAGCGCGGGATAGTTACGGGAAGGTTCTCCTGCCGTCCGGCCTTACTAACTGCGGCAGCATTTGCGTTCGCCGCTGAGTTGCTGACGCTCGGAACTGTTGCGCTGTTGGAAGCGGCCGGTTCCGTCGGGGCGGAATTCTGTACGGCCGATGGAGCGGAGGGCGGCGCCTGCTCGGTCTCTGTTTTCCGAGCGACGATATTACTCTGATCAGCGCGTGAAAAATAACGCACGCCGATGAGTCCCGCGAAGACGACAACAAGCAGGCCGGAAAGAGCGGCTGCGAATGCAGGCATTCCAAGGAAACGCCAACGCCGCTTCGGCACAAATACAGGCGCAGCAACGGGCAATTCCGCCGGCACGAGCTGTTGGTTCAGATCGACGGCTGTGGCGAATATTGCACGGCATGCATCGCAATTTGCGGTATGCGCGATCACGTTCGCACGAGCCGTAGATGGAAGTGCACCTTCGAGAAACGCGGCGAGTTGATCCGCATCGATGTGCGGTCCCGCTTCAGCGCTCAATGGTCGTTCTGCACGCCCAAAGCCCCGCAGCAGACCATCTATCTCCTTGTCGAATTCGTGCTCCATTTCCAAAAAATTGATACCGCCGTCCAGCCCGAAATTTGTTCGGCTGACGAGAATTCTTCAACTTCTCAAACCCGAGGCCTGACGGCGGCAGGCTTCGTGACCGTCTATAGAACGCCCTAGAGCGACAGAACTTGCAGCATAATCATGACGGCCAGTCCTGCGAGCATTTTCTCCATATCCACGCCAATTCTCGCCGCAACGTCGGCCAGATTTCGCTTGACATCGCCGTCCGTCCAGCCGTGCTCACGTTTGAGCGAAGATTCGACGAACTTGCGGATATCGGCGTGGATCTTCGCAAGCCTTCGGCTCGCGGTCGCTTCGTGATAGCCGAAGGCAGCAGCGATATCCTTAAGCTTCCTGTCGTCAAAATAATACAGTTTCAGGATCAGCCGGCCTTCTTCGTCGAGCCGGTCGATCGCGGACCGCAAGGCGGCCGTGACGGCATCGGAAGAATCTTTTTGGATCAGCATCTCCTCGCCGCTCGCCGCGTGCGAAAGAATGCCGTTCTGATCCGATCTGCCCGCTGCCTCCGCCAAAACCTCAAGTTCACGGTCTTCTTCGACCTGGACAAGTTTTGAATTCTTCCGATGCTGATCGACGGCAAGCTGTGCGGTGACGGCACGAAGCCAACCGCCAAGGCTTCCGCGGCCGCTGTAATACGCAAGTTTCGATCTGCGGAGGCCATCCTTATCAACCCGAAGGCCGTATAGTTCTGCCCAGATCGAACTTGCGAGATCTTCGGCGTTCTCGGGATTTGCAGCGATCTTGCGGGCGGCCGACTTGACCGTCGTGTCGAACTCACGAACGAGATCGTCCCAAGCCTTTTCGTCGCCGCGTTCGCACGCAAGAACGAAGCAGAGTTCGTCAATACGGATCTCCTCGATGAATGTGATGACATCGGCGTGCTCGACCGTTTGGCCCTCGACAAAAAGATACTTTGAAAGAGCACGCGCGATCCGGCCGCGAACTTCGTCCGGCGAACAGCCGCGAGCATCCGCACATTTTGCAAGCAGATGCGCGATACTTTCGTCGATCGTTCTCTCGAATTTTGCCGGTATTTCTGCCATCAAACGGCTTGCGGATTGGGAAGCTCCCAAAAAGAGAATCTTACACTCTTTTTGCACGCGGTTGTATCTGCGAGCGGCGTCTATTTCAAGTGCTTGCGGAGAAAATTGACGATCTTAAAGCCGTCGTAATAGACCCACGGCTTCTCGCCGAGCGTGTAATGCCCGCAGGGAATCGCGACGCGGCTGTGTTTGACGCTGTGCCGCCGAAGTGCAGCGAGCGTGTCTCGTGAGAGATCGACTGGAAAGCTCAGATCGTATAGCGTGTAGATGTAACGCTGGGGGCGCTCGGGCAGCGATGCGAGCCGCTCCATATACGCCATCGGAGAGATCGGCAGCCAATATTGACGCAGCTCGTCAAGGCCGACGTTGTCGCCAAGTCCTTCTTTCACGTGATAGGTCGAAAGGCCCTGCCAAACGACGTCCGCGACATAACCTGAAACGTGGTTGAAGACGGCGGCATCGATCGCGAGGTCGTGGACAAAGGCAAAAAAGCCAACGCACGAGCCGATGCTCGTACCGACCAGGCCGATCTTCTCGTAACCTTGTTCGCGAAGCCAGCGAACGGTCGAACGCGTATCGACGACGGATTGACGCAGCGATTGCAGCGTGCGTCCGATATTCGGCGCAACGAGATAGTCGGCACGTTCGAGTTCGGGCGGCATACGCCCTTCGTGATAGGGAAGCGTGAGCCTTAGCGCGGAAAATCCGCGATTGTTGAAGACCTTGCAGAGGTCGAAGTATGTCCCTGCCTTCGCATTCCAGTGCGGCAGAACAAGAACCGCAGCCTTCGCTCCCTCCTTTGGGAAATATGATGCGCGAACTACGTTGTTTTCGGCCGACGGCGTCGTGATGCCGCTTGACCAGGTCAGTTGGTCGCCCTTGAGTTGAAAGTCATCGATCTCTGGCGAAAAGAAGAAGTCGTTGCTGTCGGTTATTGCGTTGGTCGAGAATTCTTCGAAGAATTGGCGAGGGTCGCGGCCGACCGCGTCCGGATCTATGAATTCAACTCCCCAAGCGAAGGGCTGCACGATGCGGTTGTCGTCGCGCATCGCGAAATACCGCTCTTTCGCATGCATATATCTCTTGAGCATTACTGCTCCATTTTTTCATAGCGAACGGAGGTTTTCCACTTGCCGCGGACGAGAGTTTTTGTGGTGATCTTGACGCGATCGTCGATGCCGGTAGTCGCATCTTCGACCATCTCAAAGATCTTTACAGGTTTGTCGCGGACGACCTTGTACCGTTCCGTGATGTGCCAGCAGCAGCCGCTCTTGTCGAACGTTTCGAGCGTCTTTGCCTTCTTATCTACCTCGAACATTCCGAGGTGACTGCCAAGCAATGTCAAAGCCTCGCTATAGACGAATTTCTTCTGCCGGCGATCCGAGAGATAAACGTCGTAGGACGGGCCGCCGTATGAACCATTCGTGCCGTTGCAGATCGCGACATCTTCCATCCCGTCGAAATTATAGTCATCGACATTTACGACGCTCTGGTCGTCGTAGAGCCTCGTCACATTCACGAGCGGCTTTCCTGCGTCGAGTTGGACATAAGTTTCCGGCAGCTCGATCACCTGATACGGCGTCGCGGCGTTCTTCTTAGAAAAGGAGAATTTCGCTTCGCCCTTGCACGAATACTCGTCGCAGGTCGCAACCTCAACCTTTATGTCGAAATACTTCGACGCATTCTTTATATCGAACGACGTCTGCCCAAACGCACACACCGAACCCGCAAGCAAAAGACCGATCAAAACAAAGACCTTCATATTCTAAAACCCTCGTCCGGTATTATCATTAGGAACTGAAACTCAATCTGAGTACCATCGCTGCCGCTTATGGCAAAGACGTTTTTCGTATTATTCTAAGACTAATATATCCCAAACATGCCATCGTTCTTCCCAAATACAAGAAACGAATGAAGAAAATTCTTTACAGCGTGGCCAGAGATCGCACCGGTGAGCTTATTAGAGCGGTTGACGCAGAAAAGGAGGGCCAGTATTTTTGCGGATTCTGCAATGACCTGTTCGTTCTCAAAAAAAGTGGGAAGATCGGCCCGCGAACTAAGCGTCCGCACTTTGCACACAAGACCCTTACCCCAAATTGCACGCCAGAGTCGGCATTGCATTTTGAGTTCAAGAATCTTCTTTATCGAGCTATAGAAGCACGGCTAACAGACGGTAGGGAGATCCGACTATCTTGGAAGTGTCGCTACTGTTATGGTAACCATTCGGGCAATCTACTGAAAACGGCACGGAATGTTATGCTCGAACATAGTTTAGAGAACTGCCGGCCGGACTTGGTTTTGACTGACAAAAATGGGAGCATTGTCGCCGCTATCGAAGTTGTTGTGACTCACGCCCCTGAAGATAACGTTCGTGAATATTACCGGAAAAATAAGATCGTTCTCATTGAACTACATCTGAAATCAGAAGCCGATCTCGATAACGTTGTGTCAAAGCTCAACGAAGCTGATCACGTTCAGCTTTGTGTTGATCGAAAACGATGCTCGGTCTGTGGACACTTTCAACAGCCAATCAAAATGCGCATCTTTGAGGCACCATGTTACAGATGCAAAGCAAAGATGAAAGCTCCGTTTATTGAAGGTGATGAATTCCGGGGATCGCATGTTGGATCCGACGAGTTTTCTCCCAACGAGCGATCCCTTGCAGCCGAGCATGGCGTTCTGATTGAGTGGCAATACAGCCGAACCGAAAACACTAAGTACTGGGCCACTACATGCAAACGTTGTCACAGCTTCATAGGCCGGAATCTACTGTTCACAGGATATATTATCCACGCAAACGATGGGGATTTCATGAACGACTTGCCCCTTGGGCATCTTTGCACGTTTTGTGCACAAGAGAATAACCTGATTTAGGTTTGGGAAGGCGAGCAATAGCGGCATTAGGAGTGCTCATTTGGAGTCGTTTTCGAACATTTCGCCGGAGCGGGCGCGTTTAACGATATCTGTCCCGGTTTCGCCGGAGGTCAAGCGAGTGCCTTTCTGCTTTTGACGGATCTTTTTAATGACAGCGAGGGCTTTTTTGTTGGGCTTTGTTGGCGTGTCGCTGTCAAGGATCAAAAGCCGGACCTTACGGCCAGCGAGGCCTTTCGCGTGCCGTGCGACTTCTTCCCAGGTGCCTTCTAAAACTTGAGCGGTCATACCAAGACGATTCTAACACAGCCCGTGCCGCCGTCAGACAAAATCTCAATTCGCTCACGGATGCGTCATATTCTCAGGCACTACGAGTTCGTCGAATTTCTCGCTCGTTAGAAGGCCGAGTTGGACGGCGGATTCTTTTAAGCTTATGCCTTTTTTGTGGGCGTTCTTGGCGATCTTCGCGGCGTTGTCGTAGCCGATGTGCTGATTGAGAGCGGTAACGAGCATCAGCGAATCACGAAGATAATGGTCGATCTTCTCGCGTTCGAGCGTGATGCCTGCGATGCAGTAATCGACGAATCCGTGGCATGCGTCATGAATGAGCCGGACGGAATGCAGGAAATTGTGGATCATCACGGGCTTGAAGACGTTGAGCTCGAAATTGCCCTGCGAACCCGCAAAACCGATCGCGGCGTCGTTGCCGAAAACCTGCACGGCGACCATCGTCATCGCCTCGCTCTGAGTTGGGTTGACCTTGCCGGGCATTATCGACGAGCCGGGCTCGTTCTCGGGCAGCGAGATCTCGCCGAGGCCGCAACGCGGGCCGGAAGCGAGCCAGCGAATGTCGTTCGCGATCTTCATCAAACTTGCGGCGAGCGTCTTTAACGCGCCCGACGCGAACACGATCTCGTCGTGGGCGGAGAGTGCGGCGAATTTATTCGGATGCGACTTGAAAGGCAGGCCCGTGAGTTCGGCGATCTTCGCTGCGGCGCGCTCGGCGAATTCGGGATGGGCGTTCAATCCGGTGCCGACGGCCGTGCCGCCGATCGCAAGGTCTAGCAGACCGGGCATCACGAGCTTCAGCCGCTCGATATCGCGATCGACGAGATTTGCCCAACCGCCGAACTCCTGTGACACGGTCACGGGAGTTGCGTCCTGCAAATGCGTGCGGCCGATCTTGACGACGCCCTCGAACTCATCCGCTTTCGCCTTGATCGCGGCACTCACCTTTTCCACTTCGGGCAGAAGAGCGTTGACGCGTTCGGCGGCAGCGATGTACATCGCGGTCGGGAACGTGTCGTTCGAAGATTGCGATTTGTTGACGTCGTCGTTCGGGTGAACGGGCGTTTTCGAACCCATCTCGCCGCCTGCGAGTTCGATGGCGCGATTCGAGATCACCTCGTTCGCGTTCATATTCGTCTGCGTGCCCGAACCTGTCTGCCAGATTCGCAGAGGAAAGTGCGAGTCGAGCTTGCCTTCGATAACTTCGTCTGCGGCACGCACGATAAGGTCTCTTTTCTCTTCGGAAAGTTTGCCGAGATCGCAATTCACGATCGCGGCGGCTTTTTTGAGGATGCCGAGTGCGCGTATCAATTCGCGCGGCATCACGTCGAACCCGATGTCGAAATGCAGGAGCGATCTCTGCGTCTGCGCACCCCAATAAACATCGGCGGGCACCTCAACCTCGCCCATCGAATCCGTCTCAATACGTGTCTTCACCGACTTTTCTGCTGCTTCCATTGTCTTCACTTGCTCGGCCGTTGCTTACTCGCCAAACGTCAATTCTACCCCGAAAACCCCCACAAAAAAACCGGTGTGAGCTATACTATTTCACGGTAAGATCTAACTGCTCCTGATTTTAGTTGTTTTTTTCATTCTTTTGACAGGAAAGGGTTTAAGTCGAGGATTGTGCTTTTGTAGAAGATAGAATGAAACATCCAACGAATTCGCGGAAGGCTCGCATTTACATTGTTGTTTCTGCTTTTGTTTTTGCACTAGTATTGATCGCGTTGGCAAAATTTGTAAATAGCGGTCCTCTTGTGATCGGTGTCTTTATCATTGGGTGGCTGATCTTTGCAGTTTTTGTTATTCGATTTTTCTCGGAGTACGACCGGCATGCGTGATTCTTGGGGCGCTTTGGGCCGAAGAGTTCGGCGAACGCACGGAGCCGAAGACACAAAATTAAGCTACGACGGACTCGACGTTGTGATGGACGACGACAATGGAACGCTGACCAAATATCTGAATGGTGAAAGAATCGATAACAAGCTGAGGCAAACAACGGGTTCGGCCACAAGCTACTTCTTAGC
>OEIU01000021.1_pt1 | contig 142541 bp, 134 predicted proteins | sample 1539221 | NCBI WGS metagenome assembly OEIU01 (sample SAMN03792071, study PRJEB22550) | activated sludge metagenome | feature: wastewater treatment plant; material: activated sludge; isolation source: Wastewater treatment plant of a petroleum refinery complex | place: Argentina: Zarate... | reverse complement strand
AGCGCAGCTGCCACTTGAGTTCGGGATCGATCACCGTCAGCGGCTCGTCGAACAGAACTGCCGCAACATCGGAGCGGACGAGGCCGCGGCCGAGCGAGATCTTCTGCTTGGCATCGGCGGTCAGCCGCGTTGCCTTTCGGTCGAGATAGAAGGTGAGGTCGAGCAGATCGGCGATCTGCCTCACCCGCGCCTCGACCTCGGCCTTCGGCACGCCGCGGTTCTGCAGCGGAAATGCGAGATTTTGCCCGACCGTCATGGTGTCGTAGATCACCGGAAACTGGAACACCTGCGCGATATTGCGCTTCTGGGTTGACAGCGGCGTGATGTCTGATCCGTCGAACAGGATCTTGCCGCGCGACGGCGTGACGATGCCGGAGATCAGGTTCAGCAGCGTGGTCTTGCCGCAGCCGGAGGGGCCGAGCAGTGCGTAGGCGCCGCCCTGCCGCCAGGTCATCGTCACCGGCTTCAGCGCAAAGGATTCCGGCGGCGCGTCATTGCCGCCGTAGGAGTGCGCGAGATCGACGAGGTCAATGCGGGCCATGTCGCATCCCCCTCACGCGCTTTTGCTTCGTGACGCGTTTTCTTCCCGCGCAGCGCGATTAGCTTCGCTTGAAAACGCCCTGCCCGGCGCGGCGACCAGGCGGTCGGCGGCGTCGAACACGAAAAGATTGTCGGGATCCAGCACCGCATCAAGCGTCTGGCCCGGCTCGTATTCATGCACGCCCTGCAGCACGGCCACCCAATTGGACGAATCTCGATTGAGATGCACGAAGCTTTCCGAGCCGGTGATCTCGGTCACCGTGACGGTGGCGTGGAACGCGTGGCGCCCGGCAATGCCGTTGGCCACTTCGAGCTGATGGGCGCGGAAGCCGACGCGGTAGGCGCCGTCGGCGAGCGATGCGTAGAGGCCGGTGGCCGGCGCCTTTATGCCGCCGGCATATTGCACGAAGCCGTTCTTCTTCTCGATGCCGATGGTGTTGAGCGGCGGATCGGAGAACACCTGCGCCACCCGCAGCGTATCGGGCTGGCGATAGACTTTTGAGGTATCGCCGACCTGCAGAACCTGGCCTTCCCACATGCACAGCGTGTTGCCGCCGAGCAGCAACGCCTCGGACGGCTCGGTCGTCGCATAGACGAAGATCGCGCCCGACGCCTCGAAAATGCGCGGCAATTCGGTGCGCAGTTCCTCGCGCAGCTTGTAGTCGAGATTGGCGAGCGGCTCGTCAAGCAGCACGAGGTCGGCGCCCTTGACCAGCGCGCGCGCGATCGCGGTTCGTTGCTGCTGTCCACCGGAAAGCTGCAGCGGGGTGCGCTTCAGATACGGCTCGAGCCGCAAGAGCCTGGCGGCTTCCTGCACGCGGCGATCGATCTCCTCGCGCGGCCTGCCCTGCACGCGCAGCGGCGAGGCAATGTTCTCATAGACCGTGAACGAGGGATAATTGATGAACTGCTGATAGACCATCGCGACCGAGCGCTGCCGCACGTCGGCGCCGGTGACGTCCTTGCCGTCGACCAGCACGCGGCCGGTGCCGGGCTTGTCGAGCCCGGCGAGCAGTCGCATGATCGAGGTCTTGCCTGACAGCGTCGGCCCGAGCAGCACGCTCAGCGTGCCGCGTTCGAGCGTCAGCGAGACGTCGCGGATGGTCGGGATGCCGTCCACCGTTCGTGTGACATGTTCGAGCGTGACGCTCATGGCCGTCCTCCCGCTTCACGCAAGGGACGTTCACCGGAGGCACGATGAGCATTGATCCATTCATCCAGCACGGCGATCTCATCCTTGGACAGCCGCAAACCGAGCTTGGATCTTCGCCACACCACGTCTTCGGCGGTGCAGGCCCATTCGTTCGACATCAGGTACTGGACCTCGCTCTCGGTCAGGGTAGCGCCAAACGACTGCCCAAGATCATCAGATGATTTCGCATTGCCGAGCAATTTTGTCGCACGCGTGCCATAGGCATGTGCCAGCCGGCCGGCGTGCGCCGGGCTGAGGAACGGATATTTCCGCGTCAGTTCCGCCGCCAGCGCGGCGACCGCCGAAACGTCCATGTCGCCGCCGGGCAGCGGAGCCTTGCCGGTCCAGCCCTCTTTCTCTTTTGCGCTGTGCAGATAAGGCGCGAGCCGCTCCAGCGCTTCTTCCGACAGGCGGCGATAGGTCGTGATCTTGCCGCCATAGATCGACAACAGCGGCGCGCCACCGGGCGTATCGAGCTCGAAGACGTAATCGCGGGTCGCCGCCTTGGCTTCACTGGCGCCATCGTCATACAGCGGCCGCACGCCGGAATAGGTCCAGACCACGTCCCTGGGCAGCACCGGCTTCTTCAGATATTCGCTGGCGGACGCGCAGAGGTACTGGATCTCCTCGTCGGAGGCCTTCACCTTGGCCGGGTCGCCATCGTAGTCGCGATCGGTGGTGCCGATCAGGGTGAAATCGTCCTGATAGGGAATGACGAAGATGATGCGGCCATCGGCGTTCTGGAACATGTAGGCGCGGTCGTGCTCGTAGAGCTTGCGCACCACGATGTGCGAGCCCTGCACCAGCCGCACCTTGGCGCGCGCGTTGACGCCGGAACCTGCCGACAACACCTGCTCGACCCAGGGACCGCCGGCATTGACCAGCGCGCGGGCCTGAATGGTCGTGCGCGCGCCGCTGATCGTGTTCTCGACGGTGACGTGCCAGACGCCGTTGACCTGCCCGATCTCGACCGCGCGCGAGCGGGTGCGAATTTCGGCGCCGCGGTCGGCGGCATCCCGCGCGGTCAGCACGACAAGGCGCGCGTCGTCGACGAAGCAGTCGGAATATTCGAAACCGCGCTTGTAGCGGTTGGCGATCAAGGGCTTGCCCACCTCGTCATGGACCAGGTCGACCGAGCGCGTCGGTGGCAGCAGGTGCCGGCCGCCGATGTGATCGTAGAGGAACAGCCCGAGCCGGAGCAGCCAGGCCGGCCGCAAGCCAGCGTGATGTGGCAAAACGAAACGCAGCGGCCTGATGATGTGGGGCGCGATCTGCCAGAGGACTTCGCGTTCGATCAGCGCCTCGCGGACCAGCCGAAACTCGTAATATTCGAGATAGCGCAGCCCGCCGTGCACCAGCTTTGTCGACCAGGACGACGTTCCACTGGCCAAGTCATTCATTTCACATAGGAAAACAGAGTTGCCCCGGCCCGCCGCATCGCGCGCGATGCCGCAGCCGTTGATGCCGCCTCCGATGATGGCGAGGTCGAATACCCTATCCAACGAAACGCATCCCCCGGCGGTCGCCTCTTCGCTTCGGCGATTTCGCTTTCGAATGAGAGTTAAACACAACGAAAAACGAAAGCAAGTCGAAAGCGAAACGAAAGCTGGGATCAATTGCCGGGCGGCTTCGACTTATCCGGCGTCCGGGGTGACCGGTCGCGGCAACGGTCCGCCGCTCACGACGTAGACGCCGACAGAAATACTGGCGATGGCGACCCAGTCCGTCGCCGAGGGCCACTCACCGAGAACAGGAATGGCCATGACCGCGGTCATCGCGGGCGACAAGGCGGCGAAAGCGGCGCCGCTCGACGCGCCGAGTATGCTGACCGCGCGTCCGTAAAAGACGAGCGAAGCGATCGCGGTCAGGACGCCCTGCACGAAGGCCTGCAGCGCCAGATCGCCCAACGGAGCGTTAGCGATCTTCGCACCCTCCACCAACACATAGGCGGGCATGTAGAGAACCAGAGCGCCAACGGCAGCAATGGCTGCGGCGTGCAAGCAATCCAGGCGCACGCGACGCATTGCGACGGTGTAGCAGGCCCAGGCCAGCGCAGATCCGAGAAACAGTGCGTGCCCGAAGCTCTGCATGAAATCAACGACGCCGCCTGCACCGAAGGCGATACAGAACACGCCCGGCAGGATCAGCAGCAAGCCGGCGACGCCAAAGCGAAGCGCTGCGATGTCCCATGACGTGAGGCTGGTCTTCAGCCCGAGGCGAGCGACCACAATCCAACCCGACCAGATACTGACGGCCGCAAGCCCGTAGAGAGCCCCGCGCATCGTCAAACGAGCACGCCGCCTTCGCGAACACCTTCACGACCTGCTGGCAGCGACAGCTTCCGGACATCGGGTACGACAGCCTGACCTGGATGCGGTGAGCGCTGCCATCCAGGCCGCCCATGCGGCGCGGGAGTTGGTCAAATCGCGTTCAGACGGATTGGTCAACTACCGATGGCGTTCGCACCGGAGGTTCGAAATTCCGCTGCATGTCTGCGCGCTTGCGATCGAATCCCTGCTGATCGACGAGGATCGCAAGACAATCCGAAAATGCGGAGCCGCTGATTGCGACGTCTACTATCGACACGAGCAAGGGGCAGCGCCGGCAATGGTGCAGCATGACGGGGTGCGGAAATCGTGAAAAGCAGCGTCGACGACGTTCAGTGACGCGAAACTAGCGCATGCGAATGGGTGGCGAAGCTACAGCCGGAGCGGGCTCGCCGCTGGAATCGTCGATATCGCTCGCCCGTTTCTCCATCGCCTCGACCACCTCGATGCCGCGGTGATGGCAGATATTGGCGAGGCCCGCGGGCAGCGGCGCATCGGTCACGAAGGTCTGGATCTGGCCGAGATGGGCGATACGCACCGGCGCGCTGCGGCGGAGTTTTGTCGAATCCGCGACCAGCATGACGCTGCGGGCATTCGCGATGATCGCCTGCGCCGCCTGCACCTCGCGATAGTCGAAATCCAGCAGCGCGCCCTCCTCGTCGATCGCGGATGCGCCGATGATGGCGTAGTCGACCTTGAACTGGCCGATCAGGCTGGTCGCGGTCGAGCCGATCACCGCGCCGTCGGCACGGCGCACCGCACCGCCAGCCACGATCACCTCGATGCGCGGATGCCGGTAGAGCAGCATCGCGACGTTGAGGTTGTTGGTGATGACGAGCAAATCCTCATGCGAGGTCAGCGCGCTCGCGACCTCTTCCGTCGTGGTGCCGATGTTGATGAACAGCGAGCAGCCGTTCGGAATCCGCTGCGCCGCCGCAAGGCCGATCGCCCGCTTCTCTTCCGCAGCCACGAAGCGGCGGGCCTCATAGGCGAGGTTCTCCACGCCGGACGCGATGATGGCGCCGCCATGGATGCGGGTCAGCGAGCGCTGGTCGCAGAGGTCGTTGAGGTCCTTGCGGATGGTCTGCGCCGAAACCTCGAACCGCTTGGCGAGGTCTTCCACCATCACCCGGCCAAAGGCGCGGGCAATGTTGAGAATTTCAGTCTGGCGGTGAGACAGGCCGGCCACGATCGGCACCCTTAACTCGATAGACCTGGGGCACAAAGTTGCCGTTATGGTGCGGCTGATTGGAGCCGCGGTCAACGAGGGAGATGGGCCACCAGGGCCGCTGAGGGGCGGAACGAGCAATCCTGGTTAAGGCGGCCGCCCCCGGACCCGCGAGCCGCGTCGTGCGCACGGCCACTCGACAAAGCGTTTTGCGGCTGCAACACTGGGATACAACCAGAAACTGTTGGAGGAAATCATGAACGTCGATCGCCGTCAGTTCGGCTTGCCCGTGCTCGCACTCGGTTTGGGTCTTGGGTTGGGCCTTGGCCTCACGAGCATCACCCCCGCCTTTGCCGGTGCGGACGAGGACGCCGTCACCAAGAACGTCGAGGCTTTCCGCGTGGCGCAGGCCGCCGGCAACGCCGAAGGGCTGGCTTCACTCTGCGCGGACGATCTGAGCTATAGCCACTCGAATGCAAAGGTCGACACCAAGGCGTCGCTTCTCGATGGCGTCGCCAAGGCCAACTACAAGTGGACCTCGCTCGCCTACAAGGATCCCACGATCCGCGTCGTTGGCCCCTCCGCCATCGTGCGCTTCACCTTCGTCGGCGAGCAGGAGTTCAACGACGGCAAGAAGACGCCGCAGAACCTGCACATCCTGATGAACTGGCAGAAGCAGGGCAACGACTGGAAACTACTATCCCGCGCTGCGACCAAGCTCTGACCGACGACGACCCGCGCTGGCGGTTATGCCGCCAGCGCCATCCCCCGGACGAGCCGGCGGGCGGCGCGTTCGGCCTCGCGTGCATTGCGGAATATCTGGCCTTCGAGGCGGTAAAAGCGCCGTGAGGCGGCGAAAAACCGGTAGCCGCCGGGAGCGCGCACGATGATCCCGGCCTGCTGCGAACCGATTTCAATAATATAGCTATCCGACATGGCCCAGCCTTTGATTTCTTCCGAGCCGACAACGGGTTGCGCCGTAAATCGTTCCTCGCTTGCCCGTTGCGCCGCACGACCGACCTATGTCAAAGCTGGTTTCGAATACGGCGAATCGCTCAAATGGCTGGAGAACTGACATGATGCCGAAATTCGCGCTCTCGATGCTGGTCGCCCTTGCGGTTTGCGCGCCGCTCCAGGAAGCGGCGGCGCAGGAAAGCACGCTCGGAGGCGCGCTGTTCGGCGGCGCCGCGGGCGCGATTGTCGGCGGCGCGTTAGGCGGCGGTCGCGGGGCCGCGATCGGGGCCATCGTCGGCGCAGGCACCGGGGCAGCCATCGGCGCCCAGGGCGAGCCGCGGCCGGGCGGCTATCGCTGGTATGAGGGCGGCTGCTACGCGGAACAGCCCGGAGGATGGGTCGCGGTCTCGCCGCGCTATTGCGGTGTCCAGGCGCAATACGCGCCTCCCCCGCCCCGCTATTACGACAATACCCCGCGCTGCATGCGCTCGCCGACCTATGATCCACGCCGTGGCACGTTCATCGGCCGCGACGGTTACGAGCGGCCCTGCCCGTAAGATCCATAGCGTTTTCAAGCGAAGTGGATACCGGTTCGCGTCAAGAAAACGCGTCAAAACAAAAAGCTAGGTCTTGATAACGCCGTCCGGGGTGACTTGCTGCGGACGGCCGTTGTCGTCGATCGAGACGTAGGTGAAGTTGCCGTCGGTCACCAGGATCGACTGCAACTCTTGGCGCCGCACCACCCATGCTTCGAGATGGACCGTGAGCGAGGTGCGCCCGACCCGCACCAGGTTGGCATAAACCGACACGAGATCGCCGACATAGACCGCTTTTCGAAAATTCATCGCCTCGATCGCGACCGTCACGGTGCGGGATTTGGCGATCTTGGAAGCGAACACGCCGCCGCCGATATCCATCTGGCTGAGCAGCCAGCCGCCGAAAATATCGCCATTGGCGTTGGTGTCGGCCGGCATCGCCAGCGTGCGGATGCAGAGATCGCCGCGCGGCTCGGTCGCGGCATTGGCCGGGGCGTGCAAATGAGCTCCAGTAATTTGGGCTTCGCTCACCTGAAATTCTCCCAGCCGGCATCGGGCGTGAAGCGGCCGCCGAACTTGTCGGTCAGCGCATCCAGCGTCGAGACCACGTTCTCGACGCCGCGGGTTCGCGCATAGTTCAAGGGACCGCCGCGGAACGGCGCGTAGCCGGTGCCGAAGATCATGGCGCCGTCGACCACGTCGGCGTTGTCGACGATGCCCTCGCGCAGGCAGGCGACACAGACGTTCGACATCGGCAGGATCAGCCGGTCGATCATTTCCGCCGACGGCTCCGAGATCGCGGACATGCCTGACGTGTCGGCCTTGCCGTCCTTCCAGGTGTAGAAGCCCTTGCCGGTCTTGCGGCCGAGTTCGCCATTGGCGACCTTGTCGCGCAACCAGGCCGGCGTCGACGGCAGCGCGTCGCCGAATTTCGAGCGCAGCATGTCGCCGACGTCGAGGCAGATGTCGAGGCCGACCTGATCGGCCAGTTCGATCGGCCCCATCGGCATGCCGAATTTCTTCGCGGCGGCGTCGATGACGGCCTTGTCGATCTTCTCGTCGAGCATCAGCATCGCTTCCAGCATGTACGGCGTCAGCGCGCGGTTGACGAGGAAGCCGGGCGAGGATTTTACCGGCAGCGGCAAGCGGTCGATGGCGCCGACGAAGGCCAGCGCCTGCTTCAGGAGCTCGGGGTCGGTGCCGTCATGGCTGACGACCTCGACGAGTTGCAGCCGCGAGACCGGATTGAAGAAGTGCAAGCCGAGCAGCCGCTCGGGCTTTGCCAGCGTGGTGCGCAGATCCTGCAGCGGAATGCTCGACGTGTTGGTGGCAAGGATGGCGCCGGGCTTCATCTTCGGCTCTAGCCCCGCATAGACCTTCTGCTTCAGCTCGAGCTTCTCCGGCACCGCCTCGATGACGAGATCGGCGTTGCGCACGCCTTCCGCCTGCATGTCCGGCATCAGCCGGTCGAGCGCATCGCGCACTGAGGTGCGCTTGCGCAGGATCTTGCCGTAGAGTTCGGCGGCGCGCCTGATCGCGCCCGCGATCGGCTCCGGCTTCATGTCGGCGAGCGTCACGCGCAAATCCTGGCCGGCGCACCAGGCGGCGATGTCGCCGCCCATGGCGCCCGCGCCGATGACATGAACGTGCCCGATCCTGCTGCCGCTGCCTGCGAGCTTCTTCATCTGCTCGCGCAGGAAGAAGACGCGGATCAGGTTCTGCGCGGTCGGCGTGACCATCAGCCGCGCGAACGACGGCTGCTCCGCCCGCAGCATCGCCAGCCGGTCGCCGCCATGCTTTTCCCAGAGATCGATCAGCGCATAGGGCGCGGGGTAGTGCTCTTGCGGCGCAGCCTTGGCCGCCTCACGGCGCATGCGCGAGGCGACAAAACCCCTGACGGAGCCGAAGCCGAAGAGGGTATTGAACATCCCCGGCCGCGCACGCTTCAGGCGGCCGGACACGGCATCCTTTACCGCATTCAGGACGTGACGTTCCTGCGTCACCGCGTCGACCAGCCCAAGCGACTTTGCCTTCCGCGCATCGATGGTCTTGCCAGTCAGCATCAGCGGCATGGACTGCAGGGGATTGACTGTTTGCGTGAAGCGCGCAGTGCCGCCGAGACCGGGATGCAGCCCGAGCATCACCTCGGGGAAACCGAACCGTGCATCTTCGATGGCGATCCGCATCTGGCAGGCGAGCGCGACTTCGAGGCCGCCGCCGAGGCAGAATCCGTGAATCACGGCAACCGTTGGAATTTTCAATCCTTCGAGGCGATCGATCACGGCATGGGCGCGACCGATCTCCATCTCGACCGCACCCGGATCGGTGGCGCCCCGAAACGCGTTGACGTCGGCGCCGGCGATGAAGCCGGATTTCTTGGCGGAGCGGATGACGAGGCCCGTCGGCCGCTGGCTTTCCAGTTCGGCCAACACCTTGTCGAGTTCTTCGATCAGGTCGGCTGAAAGCGTGTTGGCGCTGGTGCCCTCGCGGTCGAACAGCAGCCAGGCGACGCCGTCGGCATCGCGCGTCAGCTTGAAATTCCTGTACGGGCCATTGGCATCCGGCGTCGGGCCGAGTTCGAGCACGCGATCGCCGAGGGCGTTCATGATCTGGCTGTCCATGCTCACACCGTCTCAATCAGCATCGCGCCGCCCTGCCCGCCGCCGATACATTCGGTGGCGATGCCGCGCCGCGTACCCAACCGCTTCATGGCGTTGATGAGATGCAGCACGATGCGGTTGCCGCTGCAGCCGACGGGATGACCGAGGCTGATGGCGCCGCCGTCGACGTTCAGCCGGCTCTGGTCGATTTCTCCTGCCGCACCGTCGAGGCCGAGGATCTCCTTGCAGAATTTTTCATCGTTCCAGGCCGCAAGGCAGCCCAGTACCTGCGTCGCAAAGGCTTCGTTCAATTCCCAGGTCTCGATTTCCGACAGCGTCAGCTCATTGCGTTTCAGCAGTTCCGTTGCCGACAGCACCGGCCCCAGGCCCATGATGCCGGGATCGAGCGCCGACCACTGGCTGTCGAGGATGGCCGCCTTCGGGGTCAGGCCGTGCCTGGCGACCGCCTCTTCGGAAGCGAGGATCACCCAGGACGCGCCGTCGGTGATCTGCGAGGAATTGCCGGCGGTGACCTTGCCCCAGGGACGCTCGAACACCGGCTTCAGTTTTGCCAGCGACTCCGGCGTCGAATCCGGCCGCACGCCGTCGTCATGATCGTAGAACTTGCCGTCGCGCGCGAACGCGATCTCGACCTCGCCCTTGAGCCAGCCCTCGGACTGCGCCTTCGCCAGCCGCCGGTGGCTCTCGGCGGCATAGGCATCCGACTGCGCCCGCGTCACGCCGAAGAGATGTCCGACCACCTCGGCGGTCTGGCCCATGTTGAGTTCGGTGATGGGATCGGTCAGCCCGCGCTCCAGCCCGATGATCGGCTTGAGATAGCTGGGCTTCACTTTCAACGCGGCCATGATCTTGGCACCGATGCCCTTGGCGCCGGCAAGGCCGGCAAACCAGCGCACGCCCTGTTGCGGCCAGACCAGCGGCGCATGGCTCAGCGCCTCGGCACCGCCGGCCAGGATCAGATCGGAAACGCCTTCGCGGATGTAGCGATAGGCGGTGTCGATCGACTGCATGCCCGAGCCGCAATTGATCTGGACGGTGAAGGCAACCATCTTCTCGCCCATGCCGAGCCGCAGCGCGGCGACGCGGGCCGGATTCATCTCGTCGGCAATGACATTGACGCAGCCAAGGATCACCTGGTCGAAGGCATCCGGTGCAAAGGGCTGGCGCGCCAACAGCGGCCGGCCGCATTGCACCGCGAGATCGACCGGCGTGAACGGCCCGGGGCCGGAGCGTGCCTTCAGGAACGGCGTCCGGCTGCCGTCGACGATAAAGACCGGTCTTGCCATCAGCTTGCCGCCCTCTGCTCACCCAGCTCCTGGAAGAACTGATGCACGTCGGCGCCTTTCCTGTAAATCGGCGACAATGCCTCGGGCGCGAAGTCGTCGACCTCGATCACCCCGGCCACGGCCTCATGCGCGGCCTGAAGCTTCTCGCCATCGGCCTGGGTAATGACGCCCTTCTTCACCGCCTCCTTCCAGTCATGCAGCCGCGCCGCACGCATCTGTTTTGCTGCGTCCTCCGCTGAAGTGACCAGGCGGAATGCCTTTTCCAGCCGCGCGACGCCGCCGTCGTCGTCGACGGCGGCAAGGTCCGGCGTGAGCCGGTCGCGCGCCGCCGAGGGCTCCAGCACCAGCGCGGCGCACTGCTGCACGACGCGATCGGACGGGCCGGTCACCTTGGCGCCGAACGGCTGGATCAGGAATTTCAGGATCACAGCGACGAACCGGTTCGGCAGATTGGCGAGAATTTCGGCAAAGCGATTTTCGATGGTGCGGAAACCACTTGCCATGCACCATTCAAGCGCCGCGAAATCCTCGCGCTGCCGCCCCTCATCCTGCCAGCGCTTCAGCGCCGCGGACAATAGATAGAGCTCGGAGAGGATATCGCCGAACCGCGCCGAGAGCATTTCCTTGCGCTTGAGCGCGCCGCCGAGCGTCAGCAGCGCCATGTCGGCACAGAGCGCAAACGCGGCGGAGTAACGCGAGAGTTGGCGATAGAACCGCGTCGCCTCACCGGCATCGGGCGCCGGCGCGAACAGGCCGCCGGTCCAACTCCGGCCCCAGGCGCGGAGCATGGTCCTGAAGCTGTGGCCGACATGCGCCCAGAACGCTTTGTCAAACGCGTCCAGCCCCTTGGCGCGGTCGGCTTCACCCAGCGCATTCATTTCCTCAAGCAGGAATGGATGCGCGCGGATCGCGCCCTGACCGAACACGATGAGATTTCGCGTCAGGATATTGGCGCCCTCGACCGTGATGCCGACCGGCACCGCCCGATAGAGATTTCCCATGTAGTTCTGTGGCCCGTCGATGACGGCCTTGCCGCCATGGATATCCATGGCGTCGTCGATCACGATCCGCATCCGCTCGGTGGCGTGCAGCTTCATGATACCGGAGATGACAGCGGGATGATGGCCCTGGTTGAGCGCGGCGCAGGTCAGCCGCCGCGCGGCATCGAGCAGGTAAGCAGTGCCGGCGATGCGGGCGAGCGGCTCCTCGATACCTTCGAACTTGCTGATCGAAATGCCGAACTGCTCGCGAATGCGGGCATAGGCGCCGGTGGTGCGCGCCGCATAGGCCGCGCCCGCGGCTGAAAGCGACGGCAGCGAGATGCCGCGGCCGGCGGCGAGCGCCGTCATCAGCATCTTCCAGCCTTGCCCGAGCCGCTCCTGCCCGCCGATGATGTAGTCCAGCGGGATGAAGACATCGCGGCCCCAGTTCGGGCCGTTCTGGAATACCTGCATCGCCGGCAGATGGCGGCGGCCGATATCGACGCCCGGCAGATGGGTCGGGATCAGGGCGACGGTGATGCCCAGTTCTTTCTGCGGACCTACGAGATGATCCGGATCATAGGCCTTGAAGGCGAGGCCAAGCAGCGTCGCCACCGGCCCGAGCGTGATGTAGCGCTTGTGCCAGTTCAGCCTCAGGCCCAGCACTTCGCGGCCCTCGAAATTACCCTTGCAGATGATGCCGGTGTCGACCATCGAGGCGGCGTCCGATCCCGCCTCCGGGCTGGTCAAGCCGAAACAGGGAATGTCGCGGCCATCGGCAAGGCGCGGCAGCCACCGATCTTGCTGCTCCTTGGTGCCGAAGCGCATCAACAGTTCGCCCGGCCCGAGCGAGTTCGGTACCATCACGGTGACGGCAGCCGTCAGCGACCGCGAGGACAGCTTTCGCACCACTTCCGAATGCGCATATGGCGAGAAACCGAGCCCGCCGAATTCCCTCGGGATGATCATGCCGAAGAATTTGTGGCGCTTGATGAAGGTCCAGACCTCCGCCGTCAGGTCGCGCCATTCCCAATTGATCTTCCACTCGTCGAGCATGGCGCAGAGCTCGTCGACGGGACCGTTAAGAAAGGCCTTTTCTTCGTCGGTCAAGGCAGCCGGCGCGACCGCCAGCAATTTCGACCAGTCGGGATTGCCGGTGAAGAGATCGGCGTCCCACCAGACATCGCCCGCCTCCAGCGCCTCGCGCTCGGTGTCGGACATCGCCGGCACCGCGCCACGCGCCAGAGCGAAGATCGGCTTGCTGATGAAATCGCGGCGGAAGCTCATGGCGGCCCTCCTCATGATCGGGCGCGACGTCACGCCTCACCTGTCCCAAACGCCGATATATCCTAGCTGAAAAGCGCGGGTTTTGGGGGACGTTTCGCCGCGGGAATGAAGCGAAATTGATAAACTGGAAGATAACGGCCGATGTCCCCGACCGTTCCCGGACGACGGCATTATCCTGCCGTTAGCCGTCTTGCTGGAGTTGCTGGCGGCGGCCGACTGAAATGCCGGTGAGCCCTCACGAGTCGCGCTTGTTGCGGCGATGCTCATTCGGGACGAATACGGCAAACACTTCCTTGACGCGGGCGGCAGGCGTGACGTCACGGGTGAAGCGAGGCTCTCTCGTGGTCCGGATTTCTTCCTGTCGAGGCGCGTAGAGCGCGCTCTCGTGCAGCGACCCATCAAACCGCAAATCGCTCTCGTCGTAGGTGAGGTAAGCGTTCGAAACGAACAAAAGCGCCAGCAACACCGAGCCAACGACGGTAAAATATTTGGAAACAGGCATTTGATGGACGAGCCCCCTTATTGCAGGGGACGATGGATCGCTCGCCATAAAGGCCGGGTTTAATCCCGCCCGGCTTTTGCCGGAGGGGTTTTTCGCCGGTTGCGAATTTGTAGAAAATTCTAATGAACGGCTTCCGCCTCATTCCGGGCTCGCAAAGCGAGAGCCCGGAATGATGCCGTGAAGGACGCTGAGCGATCAGCCCGGCCCTGCGCCTTGGGTTGCCGTATACACGGCATAGAGCGACTGGCTCGCCGCCATGAACAGGCGGTTTCGCTTGGGACCGCCAAAGGTGATGTTGCCGCATACCTCGGGCAGGCGAATGCGGCCGAGCAGCTTGCCCTCCGGTGACCACACGGTCACGCCGCTGTAGCCGACGGAGCGGCCGGCATTGCTCGAAGCCCAGAGATTGCCGTTGACGTCACAGCGCAGGCCGTCCGGTCCGCATTTGATGCCATCAACCACGCAATCGGTGAAGCGCTTGTGGTTGCTGAGCTTGTTGTCGGTGCCGACATCGAACACGAAGACCTCGCCCTTGCCGCCCGGACCGGTATCGCCCGGGCCCTTGCCGGTGGAGGCGACATAGAGCTTCTTGTGGTCGGGCGAGAAACAGAGCCCGTTGGGATCGGGCACCTGCTCTTCCGTCACCACGAGGTCGATGCGGCCGGACGGATCGATGCGATAGCAGTTGGTCGGCAGTTCGCGCCTGCCCGGCACGAAGCCTGCCGGCTGACCGATCTTCGGATTGAGCTTGCCACCGGCGTTGCTCGGGCCTCCCGCCACGTCGGGCTCGCCCTCATAGAGCTGGCCGCCATAGGGCGGATCGGTGAACCAGTAGCTGCCGTCCGGGTGCGCGACAACGTCGTTCGGCGAGTTCAGCTTCTTGCCGTCAAAGGAATCGGCCAGCACGGTCGCGGTACCGTCGTGCTCATAGCGCACGACGCGGCGGGTGAGATGCTCGCAGGACAGCTGGCGTCCCTGGAAGTCGAACGAGTTGCCGTTGGAATTGTTGGAGGGCGTACGGAAGACGCTGACGTGGCCGTCATCCTCCGACCAGCGCATCTGCCGGTTGTTGGGGATGTCGCTCCACAGCAGATAGCGTCCTTGCGAGCTCCAGGCCGGCCCTTCCGCCCACAACACGCCGGTATAGAGCCGCTTGATCGCGGTGTTGGGCTGGGCGAGGTTGTTGAAGGATGGATCGATGGCGACGATGTCAGGATCCCAGAAATAGGTGGTCGGCACACCGCGCGGACTGAAATCACGCGGCGGATTTGTCACCGTGGACGGTGGCGCCACAGGACCTTGAGGCGGGCTGCCTTGCGCGGTGGCCTGGGCGAGCGCGCCGCTGACCCCGGCCGCCGTGGCGCCGGCGCAGGCGGCAAGGCCCCGAACGATGGTGCGTCGTGAAATCGATTTTTCCGGATCGCGCGGTTGTGGATCGCGCCGCTCATGGCGTGTCATCGCATCCTCCCAAATTTGCTCGCCGGCCGTTGATCCGGCCTGGCAACCTGAGGTTAACCAAATCCGCACCTGGTTACGAGAGCTGCTTTTCGATTCACCCTCTTTGCGCACGCTCGCCGCCGAAAAACAGCATTACCTCGTCCGATGCAGATGATGTCGCGAAGCCTTCACGTGGGGCAATCACCCACATGGCAAGCGAGGGGGCGACATGTTAGTGGTTCGGCAAGCGGGAAATTCTCCGGCAAATCAATCGATCCGCGGAGCAAACCAGCAATGAAGACGCCGGCGCGAAGCATACTGCATTGCACCGCGGGATCGCGGGTCGGGCGGCTTCTCTGCGCGGCCCTGTCGCTTACGATATGGGCCAATGCCTCCGCGGCCAACGACGTCCCTGCCCCTTCTCCGCAGAAGCTCGAACGCATCACTGAATTCTTCAACAACGAGGTGGCGTCCGGGAAGCTGCCGGGCGCTGTCGTCTTGATCCAGCAGCACGGCAAGCCGGTCTATCTGAAATGTTTCGGCGTCCAGGATGTCGCCACCAAGGCGCCGATGACGGCGGACACGATCTTTGCACTGCACTCGATGACGAAGCCGATCACCAGCGTCGCGGCGATGATGCTGATCGACGCCGGAACACTTTCGCTCACCGATCCTGCCTCCAAATTCATTCCGGCGTTTGCCGACGTCAGGGTTGGCGTGGCGTCGACTGCGACTGACGGAACGCGCTACCTGAAACTTGTCGCGCCGGACCGGCCGATGACGATCGAGGATTTGCTGCGCCATACGTCTGGAATCACCTACGACTACATCGGCGGCAAGCTGATCGAGAAGGCCTACATGGAATCCGGCCTGTTCGACGGCAAGTACAGCAACCAGGTGTTTGCCGAACGCATCGCCCGATTGCCGCTTTCGAGGCAGCCAGGTTCGCTCTGGCGCTATGGCCACTCGACCGATGTGGTCGGCCGCATCATCGAGATCATATCCGGACAGACGCTGTATCAGTTCGAGAAGCAGCACATTCTGGATCCACTTCGCATGACCAGCACCAAATACGTTCTGGAAAGCGCTGAAGAACGCGCACGAATGGCGGAGCCGCTGCCGAACGATACCATCCTGCTGGACGCGGAGCGCCAACGGCGCGCCCATCCGGAATGGGAATCCGGCGGCGGCGGGCTGGTCTCGACCCTGAACGACTATGCGCGGTTTGCCCAGATGCTTCTCAACGGCGGGGAATTCGAGGGCAAGCGTTATCTCAGCCCGGCAGCATTCAAGGCGATGATGACGGACCACGTCGGGCCGGGCTCCGGCGTCGGGCGGGATTACTACTACTTTCCGGGCGACGGCTTCGGCTTTGGCTACGGCCTTGGCGTTCGCACCGATCCGGGCAACGCCAAGCCGCCGCCACCAGGCTCGATCGGCGAACTCAAATGGGACAGCGGCAGCGGCACCTATTTCGGCGTCGATCCCGGCCTGGACATGATCTACATCTTGCTGGAGCAGACCCAGAACGAACGTGGCCGCATTCTGCCCGCCTTCAAGGCACTGGTTTACGACGCGTTCGCCGTCGGGAAGTGAGCAGCCGGCGACTCAGGCCGCTCAATCCGGGCGGATCATCTCGAACATGTTTTCCGGCTTGATCTCGAAATAATCGCCCTTGCGGCCGGCGCGGACGATCGGATGCGCCAGCCCGGTCTGGTAGACGCCATCCTTGATGAAGGCCTTGTCGATGTGGACGGCGACGACCTCGCCGAAGGTGACCCAGGCCTGCGCCTTCCTGCCGTCGGCGCCCTGCAACTGCAGGATCTGCGTCACCTTGCACTCGAAGGCGACGGGGCTTTCCGCCACGCGCGGCACATTGACGAGTTTGCAGGGCGCGGCCGTAAGACCTGCGAGCTTGAACTCGTCGACATCACGGGCGACGTGGGCCGCGGTCGCGTTCATCTGCTTTGCCAGGTCCATGGTGGCGAGATTCCAGACGAACTCGCCGGTGTCCTGGATGTTCCCGGCGCTGTCCTTCCAGTTGGTCGAGGAGAAGCCGATGATCGGCGGCACGTAGCAGAAGGCGTTGAAGAAGCTGTACGGCGCCAGGTTGACGTTTCCATTGCCGTCGCGCGAGGAAATCCAGCCGATCGGACGCGGCGCGATGATGGCGTTGAAGGGGTCGTGCTTGAGGCCGTGGCCGTTCTTCGGCTCGTAGAAGTGCAGGTCTTTGCTGGTCACGCCGGATTATTCCCTATTGTTCGTAGCCCGGATGGAGCGCAGCGCAATCCGGGGAAACTCGCAAGCGGCCGGAGTCGTCCCCGGATTACGCTTTCGCTCCATCCGGGCTACGCAGTTCGGAATAGCAGGTCAAGTCAGGAAGGGCTCAATTCGCCTTGCGCGGCTCAAGGGCGCGGAAGAGGAAATCGATCATCTGGTCGATCGTCGCGCTGGGCTTGTTCATGGCCTGCGCGATCATCTGCGGATGGAAGAAGCGGATCATGCCGGTGCAGGTACAGAGCGCCGCCAAAGGCAGGTCGGGAGCCTCGAACTCGCCCGACGCCACGCCCTGCGCGATCACCTCGCCGATGATGCCGGTGACACATTCGATATGAACGACGCAGACGTCCCAGTCCTGCTCCATCGCGATCTCGACCATCTCGTGCAGCTTGGAATCGCCGACATAGCGCTCGGTGTTCATCCGATTGATGGTCGTAAGCAGCTCTCGCAGGCGAGGTTTCGCCGGACCGGGCCGGGCCACGATCCGCCGCGCCTCGACTTCGACCTCGCCCATCAGCGTGCGGGCCACGCCTTCGTGGATCGACTTCTTCGAATCGAAGAAGCGATAGACGTTGGCGGGGCTCATCCGCAGTTCCTTGGCGATGTCGGCGACCGTCGTCTTCTGGTAGCCCATATGCCTGAACAGACGCTCCGCCACCACGAGAATCTTTTCCCGCGTATCGGTCTCAACGTGTTCAGAAATAAGCGTCATGTCAGCTCTCAATGTTCAATTATTCTGCGGCGTCGGCAAGCGGAATCGCGTGTGGTCCTTTCGAATGCAACTTGATCTCATGTTGCGCCGCAAGATCAGGCTGTTCGGCCTGGCCGCTTTCTTCCAGGCTTTTCCGGAACCACAGGGCGTAAAGGCCCGGCAGGTACAGCAGGGTCAGGAACGTTGCAACGAACAGGCCGCCCATGATGGTGATCGCCATCGGACCCCAGAAAGCGGAGCGGGATAGCGGGATCATGGCCAGGATAGCCGCCAACGCGGTCAGCACCACCGGGCGGGCACGGCGAACCGTGGCTTCGACAATGGCTTCCCTTCGCGTCAGGCCCTGGGAAACGTCCATTTCGATCTGATCGACCAGGATCACCGCGTTGCGCATGATCATGCCGGCAAGCGCGATCAGGCCGAGCAGCGCCACGAAGCCGAACGGCTGGTTGGCGACGTTGAGGCCGAGCGAAGCGCCGACGATGCCGAGCGGGGCGGTCAGGAACACCAGGAACAGGCGCGAGAAGCTGTGAAGCTGGATCATCAGCAGCGTCAGCATCACCATGACCATCAGCGGGAACAGCACGAAGATGGAGGCATTGCCCTTGGCGGATTCTTCGAACGCGCCACCCGGCTCGATCCGGTAGGCAGGCTCGAGATGATCGCGGATTTCCTTCAGCTTCGGCCAGATCTGGTTGGTGACATCGGGAGCCTGGACGCCGTCGACGACGTCGGTGCGCACTGTGATTGCCATGTCGCGATTACGTCGCCACATGATCGGCTCTTCGTGGGAATATTCGATCTTGGCGATCTGCTGCAGCGGCACGGCAACGCCGTTGCGCGACGTGACGGTGAGGTCACCGACGTGGCCGAGGTCGAGCCGCTCCGACGGGATCGCACGCGCAACCACGCCGACCTTCTCGATGCCGTCGCGGATCGTGGTGACCTGCGCGCCCGAGATCAGCATCGCAAGCGCCTGCGAGACGTCCTGCGGGGTCAGGCCGAGCGCGCGGGCGCGGTCCTGGTCGACCACCAGCTTCAGGTAGGGCGACTGCTCGTTCCAGTCGAGCTGCGGCTCCACGACATTCGGATTCTGCTTCATCACATCGCGCACCTTGTAGGCGATGTCGCGAACGGTATTGGCGTCGGGCCCGATCACGCGGAACTGAACCGGGAAACCGACCGGCGGGCCGAAATTGAAGCGGTCGATCCGCACCCGGGCTTCGGACAGTTCGCCCTCGGCGACCGACTTCTCCAGCCGCGCCTTGATCCGCTCGCGGGCCTCGACGTCCTTCGACACGATGACAATCTCGGCGAAGGCCTCATTCGGCAGTTGCGGGTTGAGTCCGAGCCAGAAGCGCGGCGAACCCTGCCCGACATAGGACGTAAAGGTCGCGATGTCCTTGTCGTCCTTGAGCATCGCCTCGGCCTTCTTGACCGACTTCTCCGTGACGTTGAAGGCGGTGCCTTCCGGCAGGCGGAGCTGCAGGAACAGTTCGGGCCGCTCGGACAGCGGGAAGAACTGCTGCTGGACGTGGCCGAAGCCGATGATCGAGAGCACGAAGACGCCAACCGTTGCCGCCACCACCTTGATCCGGTGGTCGACGCACCACTGCACGACGGCGCGCAGGCCCCGATACATCCGCGTTTCATAGATCGCATGCGGATCGTGGTTATGGTGCACGGCGATGTTGGGCAGCAGCTTGACGCCGATATAGGGCGTGAAGATCACCGCGACGAACCAGGACGCGACCAGCGCGATCGCCACGATCCAGAAAATGCCGCCGGCATATTCGCCGACCGCCGAATTGGCAAAGCCGATGGGGAGGAAGCCAGCGGCCGTGACCAGCGTTCCCGTGAGCATCGGAAACGCAGTTGATTCCCAGGCAAAGGACGCCGCGCGGACGCGGTCCCAGCCCTGTTCCATTTTCACCACCATCATCTCGACGGCGATGATGGCGTCGTCGACCAGCAGGCCGAGCGCGATGATCAGCGCGCCGAGCGTGATGCGGTGCAAATCGATCGACATCGCGTTCATGACGATAAAGACGATGGCGAGCACCAGCGGCACCGACATCGCGACCACGATGCCGGTACGCCAGCCGAGCGCCACGAAGGAGACGAACAGCACGATCGCCAGCGCCTCGATGAAGGAATGCACGAACTCGCCGACCGCGCGCTCGACCACCTTCGGCTGGTCGGCGATCTGCTCGACTTCGATGCCCTGCGGCACCGCCTTCATGAACTCGGCGGAGGCCTTCTCGACCTCCTTGCCGAGTTCGAGAATGTTGGCACCCTTGCTGGTGACGACGCCGATGCCGATCGCCGGCTTGCCCTTCTGGCGGGCGACGAAGGTCGGCGGATCGACGAAGCCATGGGTGACGGTTGCGATATCGCCGAGCCGGAACACGCGGCCGTTGCTCTCGACCGGGGTTTCGGCGACGGCCTTGGCGCCGTCGAGCGCGCCGGTGACGCGCAGCGGCACGCGCTGCGAGGAGGTTTCCACCGTGCCGGCCGGGGTGACGTTGTTCTGCTTGGCGAGCGAGTCGAACAGCGCCTGCGGCGTGATGCCGAGCGTCGCCAGCTTGGCGTGCGAGAATTCGACGAAGATGCGTTCGTCCTGGACGCCGTAGAGATTGACCTTGGTGACGCCGGCGACCTTCAGGAGGCGCTGGCGCAGGCCCTCGGCCGTCTTCTTCAACTGCGCATAATCGGCGCCGTCGCCGATCATCATGTAGAGAATGGAGTCGACGTCGGAGAATTCGTCGTTGACGTTCGGACCGAGCAGGCCGGCGGGAAGCTGGCCCTGCACGTCGACGAGCTTCTTGCGCAGGAGATAGAACAGGTAGGGCACGTCCTTTGGCGGGGTCGAATCCTTGAACGTGACCTGCAGCGCTGTGAACGAGGGCTTGGAATAGGTCTGCACCTTCTCGAAGAACGGCAGCTCCTGCAGCTTCTTCTCGATGGGATCGGCGACCTGGGTCTGCATTTCCTGCGCGGTCGCACCCGGCCAGATCGCCGAGACGTTGACCACCTTGACCGTGAAGAACGGATCCTCGGCGCGGCCGAGCCGCTCGTAGGAGAAGAAGCCGGCGGCGCCGAGCACAATCATCAGGAACAGGATCAGGGTCGGATGGCTGACCGCCCAGCCCGAGAGATTGAAGCGCTTCATGTCACTCTCCAACTAACTCAGAACGACAATGATGAGACCACGCGAACCTTCTGCGCGGGATCGAGCTTCTGCACGCCGAGCGCGACGACCTTGGTGCCATCGTTGACACCGCTGGAGATCACGACGGAATTGCTCTCGTAGGCTTTCACGACGACCGGCTGCAGCTTCACCGCACCGGCATCGTCGACGGTGTAGAGCGAGGGATTGCCGCCCTGGCTGAACAGCGCCGAGAGCGGCAGCTTTGCCACGCGCTCGGTCGCCGCATCCGCCAGCGTCAGCGTCGCCGTCATGCCGAGCGAGACCTTGTCGTCGGCTTCCGGCAGCGAGAATTTCGCAAGATAGGTGCGGGTCGCCGGATCGGCCGAGGGCGCGATCTCGCGCAGCTTCGCGGTGTATTTCTTCTCCGCATCCGACCACAGCGTTACGGAAGCCGTGCCGGACTTGGCGCGGCCGACCAGCGTCTCGGGGATGGCGACCACCGCTTCCCTCTCGGCAAAGCGCGCGACACGGACCGCGGTCTGGCCTGAGGCGACCACCTGGCCGGGCTCGATCAGGGTCGCGGTGACGACGCCGCGGGTATCCGCCTCGAGCGTCGCATAGGAGAGAGAATTCCTGGTCAGTTCGACCTGCCGCTCGGCGCGATTGTAACGCGCCCTCGCCTCGTCGGCGGCGGCCCGGCTCTGGTCCATCTGTGCGTCGGTGGTCCAGCCCTTGGCGCGAAGGTCCTTGGCGCGCTGCTCGGAGGCTGAGGCCTGCGCCAGCACGCCGGTGGCGGCGCGGAACTCGGCCTCCGCCTGCTCGGCCTGCAGCTTCAGATCGACCTCGTCGAGGATGGCGAGCGGCTGGCCGACATCCACGGTCTGGCCGACCTCGACCAGGCGCCGGGCGACCTTGCCGGGAACGCGAAAACCCATGTCGGTCTCGATCCGGGGGCGGATGGTGCCGACGAAGCTGCGCTCGGGAGTCTCGGCCGCGTATTTCACCGTGGCGACCAGAACCGGCCGTCCCGGAGCGGGAGCTTCAGCCGCTTTTTCATTGCAGCCGCCCAAGGCAACCACTGCGAATGCCAGCGACGCTCCGGTCAAGAGTCTGTAATAGTTCGAGAAAATCGAACGGGCGAACATCGGGTCTTCTCCATGAATTTTCTGAAACTATCGAATGTTGATTGACGAATGTCAATAATCGTCACAAGACACCATTTCGTGAGTTAACGACGTCTTAACGACGCGCGAGCCGCCCTGCTTTCGAAGATGCCCGGTCAATAGCCCTGACCGCCCAGTGGGTTGATGTGCCGGCAGAGCTAATTCGCCTTCCGCGGCATACAGGCGGCCCGCGCGACAGCCGGCCCACTTCTCAAAGTTGTGAGAAGGGCGAGGCTGACCGGCTGACTGCAACGCCCCGGCTGCGATCCGAAGACGCGCGGCCGATCTCTATGGCGTCGGACCGCAGCATTCCCTGCGGTCAACGAGAGCGTGACGCACCCGAGAGCACGAACGCACCGGCTGCGTCGGCCTTACTGCTTGACCGGCCCCGCCCCCGCAAACTCTGTCTTCGTCTCGTGCCCGCCCAGGAACACCAGCAGCCCGGCAATGAGCGGCAGGATCGACAGCACCAACAGGCCGGATGAGGTCGAGCCGGTCGCCTCCTTGACCCAACCGATCAGATACGGCCCACCGAAGCCCGCGAGGTTGCCGATCGAATTGATCAGCGCTATTCCGCCGGCCGCGGCCGTGCCGGACAGCCATGCCGTCGGCAATGTCCAGAACACCGCGAAGGTGCAGAAGACGCCGATCGCCGCCACCGTCAGCACGGCCATGGTGATGGTGGGGTCGGTGAGGTAGCTGGAAGCGGCAAGCGCCGCCGCCGTAAGCAGCAGCGGGCCGCCGACATGGGCGACGCGTTCACGGGTGGCATCGGAGTGCCGGGCCCACAGGATCATCGCGATGGTGCCGAACAGATAGGGAATCGCGGTGACGAAGCCGGTCTGCGCGTTGGTGAGGCCGAACGCCTTGACGATCTGCGGCAGCCAGAACTGCATGCCATAGAGCGCGCCGACGAAGCCGAAATAGATCAGGCTCAGCATGATCACCTTCGGTGACGACAGCGCCTGCCCGAGCGTCAGGTGCCTGGCCGCCTGCTTGGTCGCGGTCTCGGCCTGCAGCTTTGCGGCGAGCCATGCCTTCTGTTCCGCCGTCAGCCAGTCGGCCTTCTCCGGCTTATCGGTCAGATAGAACCAGGTGACGATCCCGAGCAGCACCGAGGGGATGCCCTCGAGGATGAACAGCCACTGCCAACCGCGCAGGCCCATCACGCCGTCGAGGCCAAGCAGCAGTCCCGAAATCGGCGCACCGATCACCGTGGAAATGGGAACGGCGATGGCAAAGGCCGCAAGAAACCGCCCACGATATTCGGCCGGATACCAGTAGGTGAGATAAAGAATGATGCCGGGGAAGAAGCCGGCTTCCGCCACGCCGAGCAGGAAGCGGAGAACGTAAAAGCTGAGTTCGCCGCTCACCGTCGCCATCAATGCCGAGATGATGCCCCAGGTCACCATGATGCGGGCGATCCAGCGGCTGGCGCCGAATTTTTCCAGCGCGAGGTTGCTCGGCACCTCGAAGATGAAATAGCCGATGAAAAAGATGCCGGCGCCCCAGGCAAAGATCAGCGGCGTGAACTTCAGGTCGGCGTTCATCTCCAGCGCGGCGAAGCCGAGGTTGACGCGGTCGAGATAGGAAAAGAAGTAGGCCAGCACCAGAAACGGAATGAGCCGCCAGGAGATCGCGCGGATGGTGGATGCTTCGATCTCACTGGGGGTCGGCGCGGCGGACTGGCTCATGGGTTTCTCCCCTCGGTTTCTTATGCCCGACGATTAGCGAGCCGAACCCGCTCTTGCAATGCAAGATGCCCGCGCTGGCGTAACGCGGGCATTCCGTTGACGAGGGGCTCAACTCTTTCGCCGGACAACGCGGCCCGAAGTCCGGGTTCATTCCCCCAGTTGAAACCGCTCGAAACGGTGCAGTTCCTCCTCGATGCGGCGCTTATAATCCTTTCGCGCCGCCCTCGCAGCGCCCTTGCCGACCCAACTCCATTTTTGCATAAGCAATTTCTTGTCCTGGCGGTCGGTCTTCAGGTCGATGGCGGCCACGATGTCCTGTCCGACCAGGACCGGCAGTGCGAAATAGCCGAATACGCGCTTCTCCTTCGGCACATAGGCCTCGAAGCGGTGGCCGTAGTCGAAGAACAATTCGGTGCGCTTGCGCTGGATAATGAGTGGATCGAACGGCGAGAGGATGTGCAGCGGCCCCTCGCCCGCCTCCGCCGCCGTATCAATCTCCAGGACTTCCGGTCGGCCCCAATGTTCCTGCTTGCCGGCGCCTTCGAGCGCGACCGGCACCAGTTCCTTGCGCCGCACCCGCGCCTCGATCAGCCGCCGTACCGCCGCCTTGCTCGGCGCGTCGAGATGACAGATCGAATCGAGGCTGACGATGCCTTGCGACCGCAACGCGCGATCAAGCAGGTAGGCAGTTATCTCCGCCGAACTGGCCGGCTTCGGCGGCTTGTCCCAGCCGAAATGCCGCGCCATCAGTTCATAGGTCTTGAGCATGCCGGTGCGTTCGGAGATCGTCACGTCGCCGGTATAGAAGGCGAGTTGCAGTGCCCGTTTCGAGGGCTTGCGGCTCTGCCACAGATGTTCCTTCTCGGTCAGCACGTCATCATCGATGTCGCGGATGGTCAGCGCGCCATCGCGCCGCAACAGCCGCATCACCTTGCTTGTGTCCTCCGGCTTCACGGACGCAAACCATTTGTGGCCGTTGCGCCGGTGTTCCCGCATGGAAGGAATGAAGAAGCGAAAATCCCTGGCCGGCACGTAGGACAGCGCATGCGTCCAGTATTCGAACACGCTCTTGTCGACACTTTGCGCCTGGCGCAGATCCGCCCGGACATACCCCGGGATACGGCTATAGAGAATGTGATGGTGCGAGCGTTCGATGACGTGGATGGTGTCGATCTGGACGTAGCCGAGATGATCGACCGCGGCCGCGACGGCCTCGGGTCCGGCGCCGAACGGTTCGCTGACATCGAGCCGCTGGGCCTGCAGCCAGATTTGCCGGGCCTCCAGCTTGGTCAGGGGTCGGGGTTCATTCGCGCGGGGCATCGCGCGGCAATGTAGCGGGATTCGCGCCTTGGGGGAGTCCCGGGTTCCCGATCACGGCTCCGCAGCGCGGAACTATCTCACCGCTTCTGCCGCTCTTCGACGCTGCCGGTTGCGATCTCGGCCTCGCAGGAAGCGGGGCCGGGCTGGGGCGCATGGCATTTGTACACTTGACCGGTCATCCGATCGACCAGCCACGCGCTCTCCTCCGTCGGACTTTCGAACCCGACATAGCGGCTGCCGAGCGCGTTGATCAGCGTCGACAGCAAGATTGCAGCGGCGATCAGCGCCGCGCCGATCAGTGTTGGCATGGAAGTTCCGGAACCGGCAGGCTCCGATGCACTGGCACGATAGCCGAGATACTCACGCTGACGTTTGACTGACTGTAACACCGCGCCGCCCGATTGGTTGCCCGAACGATTTCTTCTGCAGATTTTTTTGTGATGCGTTCTGCTAGAGACGCATCTGGCCGATTTGTTGTCCACACATCGGCGCCAGCGCGACGTGCGGGCTTTTTTTGTGAATCAAGGAGCCTTCTCGACACTTGAGTATCGACCACAAACGCAAAATTCCAAACGAGTTCGCGAGCGTTCTGCACAGCGTCGCGATATCGAAAGCTCGGATGGGCGCTGCTCCGTAGAACTCCGGAGATGATGCAGGACATCATCGGGCAATGCGCGGAAAGCCGGGGCCTGCAATACTGTGATTTGAGTCACATTGCGGGATTTGAACCGGTCCTATCGTCGCAGCATCAAAACGTCATGCACGCCAGTTTGCAGGCGTTAACACTGAGGATTAGGACAATGACCCGCTATCTCGGACTTTCAATCATGACTGTCGGTGCCGCGCTGTCGATGACGGTGGGCCTGGCCGCTGCTGGCGACACCGTTTCGGCCGACAAGATCCTGGACGCGCTGAAGCCGAAGCCGGTCGCGACCCGCGGCCTTGCGAGCGGTCCGCAGCAGCCGGTGGATGCCACCGCCAAGGCCAAGGAAACCAACTTCGTCGACTCCCTGCGCAACCGCAAGACCCGGTCGCTGTCGCTCGGCGAGCGCCAGGAGATCGCGGAACTGGCCGCGGGCAAGCCCAAGATCGATCTGGAAATCCAGTTCGACTACAACTCGGCCGACATCAGCAGGAACTCGGTTTCGGCCGTGCAGGAACTCGGCAAGGCGCTATCCGATGCCAGCCTGAAGGGTTCGACCTTCGTGGTCGCCGGTCATACCGATGCGATCGGCGGCGAGGCGTACAACCAGGATCTTTCCGAGCGTCGCGCCGATACGATCAAGAAGTACCTGAGCGAACAGTACGGCATTGCCGGCGCGAACCTGGTGACCGTCGGTTACGGCAAGACCAGGCCAAAGGATCCGAACGCGCCGATGGACCCGATCAACCGCCGCGTCCAGGTCGTGAACATGGACACCAAGACCGCGGCGAAGTGAGATTTTGAAGATCGAGCCGTCGGCCGCTTTCGGCTGGCGGCTCTTTCTATTGCGGTGCGATGGCCGCTCAAATCCAGTTCTGGAAGATCATCAGGCGGTTGAACGTCGCCATCGATGTGCCGATGAACGCGGCCGAGATCGGCAACATCGCGGCGAAGCCAGCAAAGCCGATCGCAACGCTAGCCCACAGCAACCACGCCGGCGTACTGCCGCGCCTCAAGGCATATACCAGCGCAAAGCTCGCCGTGGTCGCCGCCGGCAGGTAGTAATAGATGAAGCCGAGCGTTCGCGGCAGCAACGCCCATGCGAGGTACGGACCGAAATAGAATGCCAGTATCAGGAAGGCATCGGCCCGCCGCGTCACGACCCAGTCACGCAGACAGATCGCGACGGCTGCCAGCGCCGGCCACAGGATGACGGGATTGCCAAGAAACACCACGGCGGCGATATGGTCTTCACCGACCTTGTCGAAGAGATACCAGACCGGGCGCACCAGAAACGGCCAGGACGGCCACGAACTCATATAGGTGTGCCCCGCGATCGCGGTGGTCGTGTTGTCGCTGAAGATCCGCCGTTGCGCTTCCCAGATATCCGGAATTGAAAACCCGTAGAGCGGAATGAACGTCGCGAGATAGACGGCGGCCGGAATCATTATGAAGCAGGCTGCAAAGTGCCAGGCCTTGAAGCCCGGCCAGCGATCGGGCCGGTACCAATCCTCCGCGCTCGCATCGGCGAATTCCGCGCGCCAGCTTTGCAACAGGCGGATCGCCGCGATGATGACGATGCAGACGGCAAGCACGAACAGCCCGCTCCATTTGCAGGCCGCGGACAGGCCAAGGCAGATCCCGGCCAGCGCGAACCAGACGTGCGGGCGCTCTCTTCGGAAGCCGTGAATGAACGCCGCGATGGCGAACAGGCTGAAAGTCAGTCCGAAAATATCCAGCATCGCGATGCGCGACTGCACGAACAGCATCTGATTGAAAAAGACGAGCAGGCTCGCCGCGATGGCCGGCCCATGTGCCGCAAACAGCGCCAGGCCGCATAGATACACCGCGACGATGGCGAGCGATCCGAACACGACGCCAGGATACCGCCAGCCCAGCGGCGTATCCCCCAATGAACGGATCGAGAGGGCGATAAGCTGCTTGCCGAGTGGCGGATGCATCGGATTGAGCATCGGCTCTCGCATAACCGGCTCGAGCATCTGCCGCGCCGCCGGGACGTAGTGAACCTCGTCGAAATAGAATTTCTCCGGCGTGGTGACACCGGTCAGCAGTGCGACATGCGTCAGGATGAAAAGCACCGCCGCTGCGAACATCGAAACAGACAGGACAGGGACTGCTTGATCTGCTGGTTTCACGGACAGGCTACTGAAGAAACTGGCCCGACGACATGGCGGGAAAAGCGAGTGTGACGGCTTCAGATTTTTATGCAACCCGTTTGACGCCTCAATCGCCGTCGGAACCGACCGCCCCAATCTCGCAATGAACTGCGCGTACAGTGGACGCGACTGTTCGGCTGGAGCGGCAACATGGCCCCAACTTCGGCAGCAGGGTCAAACCCTCATGACGAGGAAAGAGCTGGCGCGATCAAGCTTGTTCAGAAACGCGTGCCGTGGCTTCCAAAGACGAACTGCTGGGCCGGCGTCGGCATGGTGAGAAAAGCCCGCGTCACGTGCCAGAACAATTGCCGGTTGATTGCCAGCGCCACGGAATGGGCCGTGCCAGGCAGGATGATGAGTTGGCGGTCGCCGTTCGGCAGCTTGTTGTAGAATTCCTCGAGATCGGCGACGGTCGCGATGCCATCATATTCGCCACGCACCAGCAGCACCGGCGCCAGCACCTTCTCCGGATGCACCACGGGCAGATTGGCGGTCATGTCGAGATAGGTGCCGGTCGGGACCTGGTCACCGAACTGCAACTCGACATCCGCCAGCGCCTCCATCACGGCCGGATCGGAAGTGCCGGGCTTGTCCCGTGTCGCGATCGAGCGGATCATGTCGCGATCACGCTTGCGCATGTTGTGCGCACGGAAATAGTCAAGCTGCTCGGCCCGCTTGGTCAGGGTCGGCGATCCCTCGCCCTTGTAGGTGAATGCGGCGAACACCAGACGGCCGACGCGCTCAGGCGCCACCATGGCGTAGGCGCCGGCGCGCAACGCGCCGGAGGATTCGCCGACGAAATGAACCCTGTTCTGACCGGTTTCGCGCGCGATCAGTTCGACCGCGACCTTCAAATCCTCGACGCCGCTGGCGATGTCGGCATTGCCTGACGTGCGGCCGGACTTCCCGTAATTCTCGTGATCCATGGTCCAGCAGTCGAATCCATAGCGCGCGAACTCGTTCATCGCGGAATATTCACCCTTGCCGGGCACGCTGAGATCGAACACCCGCGACGTCACCGATGAACCGTGGACAAAGAATACGACCGGCCGGGCTGCCTCGCCGGGCCTGGGCGCACCGATCCGCTTGCGAAACATCCACAAGGGAACATCGCCCTTCCTGGTCCAGTATTCGCTGCTCCAGATTTCTCCACCCTCGGAAGGGGCCGCCGTGGCAGCCCGCGCCGGCATAGCTGCGATCGCCGCCGCGCCGAAGCCGAGGCCTGAGAGGACGGTACGTCGCGCCACCAGATCGTCGGAATTCGTCATTGCTTGATCTCCAGGCCAAGATTTTTCCTGGACAAGCTTAGCAGGGAGCATCATTCCGAGCGCAGGCAGGCGCGCCGCCGTGCGAACACGATCGCGCGAGCGGACGAGTATCCTCGCCTACGCAACCCGCACGTTGCCGTGCAATTCCTACTTGCCCTTGAACTCGGGCTTGCGCTTTTCGGCGAAGGCCTTGACGCCTTCCTTGAGGTCCTCGCTGTCCCTGATGGCATCGAGCATACGGCGCACCTCGGCGACCCCTTCCAGCGGTCCCTTGGGCATGGCGTCGCGGGCGAGCTTCTTCAGGGCGCGCACCACCAGCGGGGCATTGGCCGCAATCTTGGCCGCCATCTCCTGGGCCAGCACGACGTGCTGTCCCTTCGGCGCCACCTTGTTGACGAAACCGATCTGGTAGGCGCGCTCCGCCGACATCTCCTCGCCGACCAGCAGAAACTCCATCGCGATCTTGTGCGGCATCCGCGCCATCACCGAGGAGACGCCGCCGGCGGTGGTGCCGATCTTGCCTTCGGGATAGATGAAGCGCGTCGTCTCCGAGGCCACGCACATGTCAGCCATCTGCACCAGTACGAAGGCGCCGCCGACCACCCATCCCGACGTCGCGGCGATCACCGGCTTGTCCAGATCGACACCCAGCCCCGGCACCGCATGCCACATGTTGACCGGGAGATCCCTGACATCGGCGCCGACCGAAAAATACTTCTCCTCGGACGATGCGAGCACCGCGACGCGGTCGTCGCTGTCCTGAAAGCGCTGCCAGGCTTCGCGCAGCTCGTCGCATAGCGCGTTGTTGAGCGCATTATGGGCGGAGGCGCGGTCCATCGTGATGGTGGCGACGTGGCCTGCGCTCTCGTAGCGAACGAGCCTCATGGCATTCCTCCCGCGCCATCCTCAACGACGGCGATGATTGTTATTCTTTATTTCTTCTCGGCGGGATCGCGGTGCACCGGATCGACCCACAGCACGCTCTCGGGCTTCTCCACCGGCTCGATGTCGAGGTTGATCGCAACCGCCTCGCCGTCGCTGCGCACCAGCACGCACTCCAGCACCTCGTCCGGGCTGGCGTTGATCTCCTGGTGCGGCACATAGGGCGGCACGAAGATGAAATCGCCGGGGCCGGCTTCAGCGGTGAATTGCAGGTGCTCGCCCCAGCGCATGCGCGCCTTGCCCTTCACGACATAGATGATGCTTTCGAGATGGCCGTGATGGTGCGCACCGGTCTTGGCGTCGGGCTTGATCGTCACGGTCCCCGCCCACAATTTCTGCGCGCCGACGCGGGCGAAATTGATCGCGGCCTTGCGGTCCATGCCCGCGGTCGAAGGCACGTTGGGATCGAGCTGATTGCCCGGAATGACGCGGACACCGTCATGCTTCCAGCGCTCGTCGTGATCGTGGTGATGGTGCGAATGGCTGTGGTCGTGCGTGCCGGTCATGGGGCGCCTTCTCGAAAGATCGTTTGTCCTGAAACTATCGAAAAGCAGGGCAGCAAACCAGAAGATAAAGGCGTCTGCGGCGCATGGGCGCCCCGGCTTTCGTCATGGCGGGGCGCACCCGCCGCCCTCTCAACGCCGGCGGGACATCACGTCCGGATTGACGACATTCGTCGGCGTTCCCGCGGCGTAGGCCAGGATCTGGTCGAAGATATCGGTGAACTGGAGTTCGTATTCGTCGCGCGAGACGTAGCCGAGATGCGGCGTGCAGACCACGTTATCCATGGTCAATAGGGGATCGTTGACGTCGCGCAGCGGCTCCTTCTCGTAGACGTCGACCGCGGCCATCCCGGGACGCCCGGCGCGCAGCGCATTGACCAGCGCATTCGGCTCGATCAGCGGCGCGCGGCTGGTGTTGACGAGGAGCGCTGACGGCTTCATGCGCGCGAGATCTTCCGCCTTGACGATGCCGCGCGTCGCGTCGACGAGCCGCATGTGCAGCGAAACCACGTCGCACCGCTCGAAGAAATCGGCCTTGCCGGCTGCGGTCGCATGGCCGTCGGCGCGGGCCTTCGCCATCGCCGGCTCTCGCGCCCATACCAGCACGTCCATGCCGAACGCCTTGCCGTAGCCGGCAACGACGGCGCCGATCCGCCCGTAGCCATAGATGCCGAGCGTCTTGCCGCGCAGCGTATGGCCGACGCCGATCTGCCATTTGCCGGCCTTGAGCGCCGCCATCTGCTGCGGAATGGCGCGCATCGCCGCCAGGATCAGGCCCCAGGTGAATTCGGCGGTCGCATAGGACGGCGTATCGGCATGCTGGCTCGACGACACGATGATGCCGAGCCGGGTGCAGGTATCGATGTCGATATGCGGAAACACGCTGCGCTGGCTGATCAGCTTCAGGTTTGGCAGGCGCTCCAGCAGCGGCGTACGGATCTGCGTGCGCTCGCGGATCAGCACCAGCGCCTCTGTGTCCTTCAGGCGTTCCGCCAGCACGTCGACGCCCTGGACGTGATCGTTCCAGATGGTGACGTCATGCCCGGCGAGCTTGGCAAAACAGTCGAGGGTGCGCAGCGTGTCGAAATAATCGTCGAGGATCGAGACCTTCACGGTGCGCCTCCCTCGTTTGCGCCTTACTTCACCGCCAGCAATTCGACGTCGAACATCAGCGTCGCATTCGGCGGGATGACGCCGCCGGCGCCGCGCGCGCCGTAGCCGAGCGCAGGCGGAATGATCAGCGTGCGCTTGCCGCCGACCTTCATGGAGGCGACGCCCTCATCCCAGCCGCCGATCACCTGACGCTGGCCGATCTTGAACTCGAACGGCTCGTTGCGATCCACCGAGGAATCGAACTTCTTGCCCTTCTGGCCGTTCTCGTAGAGCCAGCCGGTATAGTGCATGACGCAGGTCTGGCCTGGCGTCGGCGATGCGCCGGTGCCGACCTTGCTGTCGATGATCTGCAAACCTGAAGCTGTGGTCATGGGTTTTCCTGCGGTCTGGGCCGATGCCGTGCTGACGGCAGCGGGCGTGGCAACCGCGGCTGCCATGGCGGCAAAGGCGGTCTGGAAGATCGTGCGTCGGGAAAAGCGCATCGTTGAACCTCTTTTTCGGAGAGACGGAGCTTCTAGACGCTCAATAGCCCAGCGCGCAACCGTCCTTGCGGGGATCGGAGCCGCCGGTCAGCGTGCCCTTTTCCCAGTCGATCCAGATCGCCTGGCCGCCGCCGAGCGGGGCGACCACGCTGGTGGTCTTGTGCCCGATCTTTTTCAGGCCCTCGACGATTTCGGCCGGCACGCTGTCTTCGAGCTGGTAGACGCCCTCATAGTGCAGGCCGCGCGGCATATCGATCGCTTCCTGCACGTCGCAGCCATAGTCGAGGATGTTGGTCAGCACGTGGCTCTGACCGACCGGCTGATACTGGCCGCCCATCACGCCGAACGGCATCACTGCGCGGCCATTTTTGGTGGCAAGGCTCGGAATGATCGTGTGCAGGGGCCGCTTGCCCGGCGCGATGCAGTTCGGGTGGCCGGGCTGAATCCGGAAGCCGCCGGCCCGATTCTGCAGCAGGATGCCGGTCTTGTTGGAGACGATCGCCGAGCCGAACGAATGCGCGATCGAGTTGATGAAGGAACAGACGTTGCGGTCCTTGTCGACCACGGTGATGTAGACGGTGGACGGATTCATCGGCGGCGCGACATTGGGCAGATCGAGCAGCCGGTCCATCCGGATGTTCTTGATATGCTCCTCGGCGAATTCCCTGGCGAGAATGCCCGCGACATCGACATGCACCTGCGCGGGATCGCCGATATATTGCTCACGCATCATGTAGGCGATGCGGGCGGCTTCGGCCTCGAGATGGAAGCGCTCGATGCTGAGCGGCTTGAACTTGGTGAGATCGAAACGGGAGAGGATATTGAGCATCACCAGCATGGTGATGCCGGGGCCGTTCGGCGGGCACTGCCAGACGTCGTGGCCCTTGTACACGGTGCCGATCGGCGACGTCGCCTCGGTCGAATGCGCCGCAAAATCCTCCAGCGTGTGCAGGCCGCCGATGCCGCGCAGGGTTTCCACCATGTCCGCGGCAATCTCGCCGCTGTAGAACGCATCGCGGCCGTTCCTGGCGATGGCGCGCAGCGTCTTGCCGAGCTCCGGCTGGCGGATCACGTCGCCGGCCACCGCCGGCTTGCCGTGCGGCAACAGATATCGCCCGGTATTGGTGCCGTTCTTCAGCTTCTCGAACTGGTTCTTCCAGTCGAAGGCGATGCGCGGCGCGACGACGTAGCCCTCTTCGGCGGCCTTGATTGCAGGCTGCAGCAGGCTGTCGAGCCCCATCTTGCCGTGGTCGCGCAGGATCGTGTCCCAGGCGTCGATCGCGCCGGGAATGCTCACCGCATGGGCCGACGTCAGCGGCACCGAGTGAATCTTGCGCTCGAGATACCATTCGGCCGTGGCGGCCATCGGCGCGCGGCCGGAGCCGTTATAGGCGACGATCTTGCCCTCGCCCTTGGGCTGGATCAGCGCGAAGCAATCGCCGCCGATGCCGGTCGATTGCGGCTCGATGACGCCGAGCAGCGCGCAGGCGGCCACCGCGGCATCCACCGCCGTACCGCCGGCGCGCATCACGTCGATCGCGGCGAGCGCGGCCTCGGGATGCGACGTCGCCACCATCGCATTCTGGGCATGGACCGTGGAACGGCCGGCAAAATGGAAATTCCTCATCGCGCGTGCTTTCTCTCAGCGTTGCTCTTCAGCGTTGCAAGTGCATCCCGCAGGGTGGGCATCGCGGGTTCGGCAGCGTTCTTGGCACATTCCTCCCGGGCAGGGCAATGGCTGGCATGCCAATGCGGCATCGGGGGCAATGCGCGGAATTTGCAGGGCTTTGCGGGGTTTCCCGTCCCCGGCGGGCCTGATAAACGATCGCCATGCTCAAGGTCGCCGCCCTCTATCAGTTCGCCGCGCTGCCGGACTTCCGGGAGTTGCGCGAGCCGCTGCGCGCGCTTGCCGACAGCCTCGGCATCAAGGGCAGCGTGCTGCTGGCGCACGAGGGTATCAATGGCACGGTCGCGGGCAGCGATGAGGGCATCGACGCGCTCGTCCAGGCATTGCAGCACGGCGACCTCTTCGGCGGCCGGCTCGACAACCTCGAACTCAAGTTTTCGCGCGCTGCCGCGATGCCGTTCCAGCGGCTCAAGGTCCGCCTGAAGAAGGAAATTGTCACGCTCGGCGATACCGCCGCCGATCCGACGCGGCAGGTCGGCATCTATGTCGAGCCCGCGGATTGGAACGCGTTGATTGCAGCGCCCGATACGCTCGTGATCGATACCCGCAACGCCTTCGAGGTTGCGATGGGTACGTTCGAAGGCGCGATCGATCCCGGCATCACGAGCTTTGGCCAGTTCAAGGATTTCGCCGCGGAGAAACTCGATCCGGCGAAGCACACGAAGATCGCGATGTTCTGCACCGGCGGCATCCGCTGCGAGAAGGCGAGCGCCTATTTGCTGGCGCGCGGATTTGACGAGGTCTATCACCTCAAGGGCGGCATCCTGCGCTATCTGGAAGGCGTCCCTGAATCTGAAAGCCGCTGGCGCGGCGAATGCTTCGTTTTCGACGAGCGGGTGGCGCTGGGCCATGGTCTGCGGGAGCACAAGATGAACGGCGGCTCCGATGAGTGATGTCAAAGGCCTCGGCGAACGGATCGATGCGCTGGAAATGCGGATTGCCTACCAGGACGAAACCATCGAGACGCTGAACCAGACGATCACGGCGCAATGGGCCGAGATCGACAAATTGACGCGCCAGTTCGGCGAGCTCAAGGAACGCGTGCGGGAAGCCGAAAGCAATGTGCCGGGCCCTGCGAACGAACGGCCGCCGCATTATTGAGACGAGCAAAGCAAGGGCGGCTTGCCCACGACAAGCCGCCTTCGTCTGATGACGCGCTTGAATGCAGTTGCGCCGGAACCTCGCCTAGCGGAATACGGCGAGCACCTTGTTCCAGAGCGACGGGGTCTCGGCGTCGACCTTTGACGGCGCCGGCTGTACGGCGCTCACGGGATCCGATGCGGGAAACGTATCGACCAGACCCTTCTCGAGCTTTTCATGCATTTCCCGGTCGGCCAGCATCGCCTCGCGGGGATCGGCAGCATGCTTGTCATGCGGCGCAGGGTTGAATTTCTCAGCCATTGGGTACCTCCATGGCCTGGATAACGCGGCGGATTTACACCGGTTCCACATCAGTCCTTGGCCAGGCAGGTCGCTGCGTGTATCAGGAGCGCAGCTATCCATCGCCGCTCGCAGGAACTCTCCGATTGTCCCAGACATCCCCGGTCAAACCCTTCATCGAAGTGCTCTCCGGCCGCAGGCAGCAGGTGCCGCCGGCATGGATGATGCGCCAGGCCGGCCGCTATCTGCCCGAATATCGCGAGCTGCGCGCCAAGGCCGGAAGCTTTCTCGATCTCTGCTTCACGCCGGAATATGCCGCCGAGGTGACGCTGCAGCCGATCCGCCGTTTCAACTTCGACGCTGCGATCATCTTCTCCGACATTCTCGTCATCCCCCATGCGCTCGGCCGCTCGGTGCGCTTCGAGGCCGGCGAAGGCCCGCGGCTCGATCCGCTGGATACGCCCGAGAAGGTGGCGACACTGGCGCGCGGCGCCGATTTCGGAAAGCTCGAGCCGGTCTATGAAGCGTTGCGCCGTGTGCGGCGCGAGCTCGCCTCCGACATCGCGCTGATCGGCTTCTGCGGCGCACCGTGGACGGTGGCGACCTATATGGTCGCCGGTCAGGGCACACCGGACCAGGCGCCGGCGCGGATGATGGCCTATCGCCATCCGGAGGCGTTCGCGCAAATCATCGACACGCTGGTGGAGAATTCGATCCAGTATCTGCTCGGGCAGCTCGCCGCCGGTGCGGACGCGCTGCAGATCTTCGACACCTGGGCCGGCGTGCTGCCGCCGCGCGAATTCGAGCGCTGGTCGATCGAACCGGCGAAACGCATCGTCGCCGGCGTGCGCGCGAAGGTGCCTGACGCCAGGATCATCGGCTTTCCCCGCGGCGCCGGCGCATTGCTGCCGGCCTATGTCGAAGCGACCGGCGTCAACGCGGTCAGCATCGACTGGGCGGCCGAACCGTCATTGATCCGCGAGCGCGTGCAGAACCGCGTCGCCGTGCAGGGCAACCTTGATCCGCTGGCGCTGATTGCGGGCGGCGCGGCGCTGGACCGCGCGGTCGACGACGTGCTGGCGAACTACGCGCAGGGAAGGCTGATCTTCAATCTCGGCCACGGCATTCAGCCGGAAACCCCGATCGCGCATGTCGAGCAGATGCTGAAGCGGGTGCGGGCGTACAAGGGGTGACACTCGTAGCCCGGATGGAGCGCAGCGCAATCCGGGAACGGTCCCTCCGTGACGAGCAACCCCGGATTGCGCTGCGCTCCATCCGGGCTACGTGCCTACCTTGCATCCTCCAGAATCATGTCGGACGCCTTTTCCGCGATCATGATGGTCGGCGCATTGGTATTGCCCGACATCAGGTCCGGCATGACGGACGCATCGACCACGCGCAGGCCCTCGATGCCGCGCACGCGCAAGCGCTGGTCGACGACCGCGAGCGGATCGCTGCCCATGCGGCAGGTCGAGGTCGGATGATAGACCGTGCTGCCGGTCCGCCGGCAGAAATCCAGCAACTCGTCGTCGCTCTGCACCTTGGGGCCGGGATCGACCTCGGCAACCGCGTAGGCCTTCAGCGCCGGCGCCGCGAGGATCCGGCGCAGGATGCGGACGCCATCTATAAAGGCGCGGCGATCGGTTTCGGTCGCCAGATAATTGATGCGAATTTCCGGCGGCTGGGCGGGATCGGCGCTCTTGATGCGCAGCGAGCCGCGGCTCTCGGGGCGCAACTGGCAGACCGATGCGGTGAAGCCGGACAGCGAGTGCAGCTTCTCGCCCATCTTGTCGGTCGAGAACGGCAGGAAGTGAATCTGGATATCGGGTGACGCCAGCCGCGGACTGGTCTTGAAGAAGGCGCCGGAGGTGCCGGCGGCAATCGTCAGCGGTCCCTTGCGCAAGGCCGCATATTGAATGCCTGCCATCACCCGGCGGACGGGGTTGTTGACGATGTCGTTCAGCGTGATCTTTTGCGCACAGCGCGTGACGATGCGGACCTGCATGTGGTCCTGCAGATCGTTGCCGACACCGGGCGCATCCAGCACGATCTCGATGCCATGCTGCTTCAGAAGGTCCGCCGGACCGACGCCGGAGAGCTGCAGCAATTGCGGCGAATTATACGCCCCGCTCGAAACGAGGATTTCCTTGCGCGCCCGTGCGGTGCGCAAACGGCCATCCTGCTTGTATTCGACCGCCCTGGCGCGGCGGCCTTCGAACAGGATGCGCTGCGCCAGCGCGGATGTCTCGATGTGCAGATTGCTGCGGCCCTTCGCCGGGCGCAGATAGGAGAATGCCGAACTGGCGCGGCGTCCGCGTCTCGTCGTGGTCTGGAAGAATCCGGCCCCCTCCTGGGTTGCCCCGTTGAAATCGGGATTGGTCGGAATGCCGGTCTCGGCGGCGGCAAGCACAAAGGCTTCCGACAGCGGATCACGATGCCGCCAGTCGGATACCGGGAGCGGGCCGCCGGTGCCGTGATATTTGTCGCCGCCGCGCTGCTGGTTCTCGGCCTTCCTGAAATAGGGCAGCACGTCGTCATAGCCCCAGCCGGCATTGCCGCGCTGACGCCAGCGGTCATAGTCCTCGTGCTGGCCACGCACATAGAGCAGGCCGTTGATCGAGCTCGAACCACCCAGCACTTTTCCGCGCGGCTGGAACACCTGCCGCCCGTTCAAGCCGGGTTCCGGCTCGGTCTGGTACATCCAGTTGACGGATTTTTCCTTGAACAGCTTTCCGTAGCCGACCGGTACGTGGATCCAGAGATTGGTATCCTTCGGTCCCGCCTCCAGCAGCAGGACCGAGTGCTTGCCATCGGCGCTCAGGCGATTGGCGAGCACGCATCCGGCCGAGCCGGCACCGACGATCACGTAGTCGAATTCGGAAGCTTGATTGTTCTTGTTCATTGGTTTCCTCCGCACGCAACCCTCAAACAGGTAGCGGCACCGCCACGGACGGTCAATTGCCGCGCGGTCGCGGGCGGGCGAACACGCCGGCTCAGCTTGCCAGCTTCAGAAAATCCGGCGGCCGCCGTTCGGCGAACGCCGCGAAGGCTTCGCGCGCTTCGGCGGTCGTCAGCCGCTCCGCGAACTGCCGGCTCTCCGCCATGACCTGCGCCAGCAGCACTTCGGGGTTGCGCATCAGGCGCTTGGTGATGCTGATGGCTCCCGCCGGCTGCTTCGCAAGACGCAATGCGAGCGTCTTCGCCTCGGCATCGAGCCTGTCGAGCGGTACGACGCGATTGGCGAGCCCCCAGGCCAGCGCGGACCTGGCGTCCACGGCCTCGCCGAGCGCGAACATCTCATAGGCGCGCGCATAGCCGATGCGGAGCGGCATCAACAGGCTGGAAGCAGCTTCCGGCACCAGGGCGAGACTGACGAACGGCGTCGACAGCAGTGCGTTCTCGGCCAGCATGACCAGATCGCAATGCAGCAGCATGGTGGTACCGATGCCGACGGCGCGTCCCTGTACGGCCGCGACCAACGGGCGGCTCGATTTCGCCAGCACCTGCACGAAGCGGCTGACATGCCGCTCGCCCTGAAATGCGCCGGTCGCCATCGCTGCGAACTCGCCGACGTCGTTGCCGGCCGTGAACATGTCGCCCTCGCCGCGGATCAGCACGACGCGAACGGATGTATCGGTCTCGGCCGCTTCCAGGGCATCGGCCAGCACACCGTACATCGCGTTGGTCAACGCGTTCTTCTTGTCGGGTCGCGCCATCGTCAGGCTCAGAATCCCGTCGTTCTTCTCGATCTTGATATGCTCGGTCATTCGTCTTCTCCTTTGGGAAATTTGCTCTGCATGCTGGTGAGCCAGCGCGCGACGACATCGATCTCGGCTTCGGTGAATCCGTCCGCGAGGCGTGCGTTGATCTCGGAGAGCCCAGCCTTCGACTGCGCCAGCGCGGTGCGCCCGCCAGGCGTCAGCCAGAGCCGCCACGCCCGACCGTCCTCAGGGTCGGCGCGGCGCTGGATCAGGTTCGCGGCGGTCATCCTGTCTACCAATCCACTGATTCCGGGCGGGCCGAGATCGAGCGCCGCGCCCGCCTCCCCTATCAGCACGCCGTCGTGCTGGCCCAGCACGAACAGCAGGCCCGACTGCGAGGCCGTAACCCCGTTCCTCTGCTTCTGCGCCGCCATCCAACGCTGCAGCCGGCGCTGCGCGACGTTGAGCAGGAACACCAGGCGGTGCTCGCGCGGGCTCATCCGGGCGTCATTTTATTTCGCATGCGAACTATCTACGCCGCCGCTGCACGCCTGTCACCAGGAATCAGCGTGCAGAGCGTTCGTTCGAATTTCCAGTTATAACAATATCATATCGAAAAAATCGATTTTCGATTGACGGCTTTGATGTCCCTAGCCAATCTGCACGCCATGAGCAGCGTCGGGTTGAGTTTTGGTGAGCGCGCCGAGGAACGGCCTCGAAGCCTGACGTCCGCCGTCCAGGAGCGTCTGCGTGCCGACATTCTCTCGACCCGGCTGCTGCCCGGCCAGAAGCTGCACATCGCCGGGCTTGCCAAACAGTTTTCCGTCAGCCTCGCCGCGGTGCGCGAAGCGCTGTCGCGGCTGGTTGCGGACGGGCTGGTGCAGGCCTCCGACCAGCGCGGCTTCCGTGTCAGCCCGGTATCGCCGGCCGATCTGCGCGACGTGACGCAAACCCGCGTCGATATCGAGGGGCTGGCGCTGCGCCGCTCGATCGAATGCGGCGATGCCGCCTGGCTTGCCTCGGTCGAGAAGTCGTTCGCGGCACTGTGCGCCGTTCCTTACACCTATCCCGACGATCCGACCCATCACTACGAGGAATGGGTGGTCCGGCACCGCATCTTCCATCGCACGCTGGTCAATGCCTGCGGCTCGCAATGGCTGCTCGGCTTTCGCGACGTGCTGCATGAACAGAGCGAGCGCTATCGGCGGCTTTCGATTCGGCGCGACACGGAAAAGTCTCGCAATGTGGAGGCCGAACACACCGCCATCGTGCAGGCAACGCTGAAGCGCGACGCCGATGCCGCGGTCGCAGCCCTCGCCAAGCATTTCACGACGACGATGAATCTCGTCCAGCTCGCGCCGCCGACAGCTTCCGGGGGTGGCGCCGCGGCCTGATCATTCGAACGGCAAACCAAATCAAGAAACGCAAAGGGGAAACGTCACAATGAAAATCTCGCGACGCCACACGCTGGCAACGATCGTGCTGGCGGCCTTGCTCGGCCTGCCTTCCATGGCGCAGGCCGCCGACAAGGTCCGCATCGGCCTTCCCACCAAGACCTACTGGCCGACCACGATCGCGGAAACCGCGGTCCGGCAAAAACTGTTCGAGAAGGAAGGCATCGCAGCCGAACTGACGATCTATCGCGGCGGCGCCGAGACGTTCGAGGCGATGGCGGCGGGCGCTGCCGACGTCATTCTCGACGCCACCTCGCTGGTATCGGCCGGGCGCAAGAAGGGCGTGAACTCCAAGGTGCTCGCGAGCGCCGCCACGGGCTATTACGGCTGGCAGTTGATGACGCTTTCGAAATCGACACTCGCGGTCAAGGATCTGGCCGGCAAGAAGGTTGCTATCACCTCGGCGGGCTCCGGCTCCGACCTGCTGGCGCTGTGGACCCAGCAGGACAAGAAGATCGAATTCACCCGCGTGCCCGTCGGCGGCGGCGGCCTGGTGCCGAACCTGCTCGCCGGCAACGTCGACGCCGCCGTCGTCTATTCGCCGCTGAGCTTCCAGATCTCCAAATCGGGCGAAGCGCGCACCATCCTCGACTTCTCCAAGGAGGTGCCGCCGAATCTGGCGGCCGGCTGGATCGCGCTCGACAAATATGCGCAGGAGAAGCCGCAGGTCGTGCAGAAGACGCTGAACGCGCTGTATGGCGCACTGATGTTCATGCGCGCCAACAAGGACGCCTCCGTCAAGCTGATCACCGAGCTCTATGAAATTCCGGCCGAGATCGCCGCGCTGGAATATGAAAACACGATCATGAAGCTGGAGACCGACGGCGGCATGGACGGGCCGAAGATCCCCGAGCAGCTTCAGCTCGCACTCGACATGGCCAAGGCCGGCGGCATGAAGGACCTCGGGCCGGCGGCGGAGATCATCTCGACGCAGTTCAAGCCGGTTCCGACAAAATTCTGAGACTGGTGCGATGCAAAGCGGGCTCGGCGTAAAGGCGGCGCGGGTCGCCATCGTGGTGGCGCTGTTCGCGATATGGGAAATCCTGTCTCGGACCGGCATCGTCAACCCGCGCCTGCTTCCCTCCGCCTCCGATACGCTGGCGACGCTCGGCGATCTCCTGCAGCGGGCGAGCGTGCGCAAGGATCTGGTTGTCACCGCCACGGAAGTGGTGACCGCCTTCGCGCTCGCGGTTCCCGTCGGCGCGCTGATCGGCTTTCTGATCGCGGAGAACCGCTACTTCGCCGACGTGGCAAAGCCGCTGCTGTTCTTCGCCTTCAGCATTCCGAAATCGATCTTCCTGCCGATGTTCATCCTGGTGTTCGGCGTCGGCTTCTCGCAGAAGGTCGGTTTCGGCTTCTTCTCGACCATCTTCATCGTGATCATGTCGACCACGACAGCGGTGGAGTCGGTCAAGGTCGAGCATCTGACGGTCGCCCGCTCCTATGGCGCGACGCCGATGCAGACCGCGTTCCGCGTCTATCTGCCGAGCATGCTTCCGGTCCTGCTGGAAGCGCTGCGGATCTCGATGATCTTCAATCTCACCGGCGTCATCCTCGCCGAGATGTACGCCTCGCGCGACGGCATCGGCCATCAGATCGCGACCTGGGGCGAGAATTTTCAGATGAAGCAGTTGCTGGCCGGCGTGTTGATGATCGCCGCGATCGCGATTGCCTTCAACGAACTGGTCAGATGGGTGGAAACACGATGCAGCCATTGGCGAACATAACCCCGCTGAAGCCGGCCGGCGCGATCGAGGTCCGCAACGTCGGGCAGATCTTCAAGACCACGACGCAGGATGTCGTTGCGCTGGAAAACGTCTCGCTCGACGTCAGGCCCGGCCGCTTCGTCGTGCTGGTCGGTCCGAGCGGCTGCGGCAAGTCCACGCTGTTGATGATGATGGCCGGCCTGCGCCAGCAGACCTCGGGCGCCATCACGATCAGCGGCGCTCCGATCCCCGAGCCCGATCCGAACCGCGTCGGCGTCGTGTTCCAGGAAGCCAGCCTGTTTCCCTGGCTGACGGCGGAAGAGAACGTCGAGTTTCCGCTGGCGCTTCGCGGCGTTGCGAAAAGCGATCGCCGCGCCCGCGCGCAGGACGCGCTGAAGCTGGTCGGTCTCGACGGCTTCGGCAAGCGTCATCCGCATGAACTGTCCGGCGGCATGAAGCAGCGCGTCTCGATCGCGCGCGGCCTGGTGCAGGATCCGCCGGTGCTGTTGATGGATGAGCCGTTCGCCGCGCTCGACGAGCAGACCCGCATGACCATGGGCGACGAACTGCTGCGGATCTGGGCCGCGACCGGAAAGACCGTGGTGTTCGTCACCCACAGCCTGACGGAGGCGGTTTACCTCGCCGACGAGGTGATCGTGATGTCGCCGCGGCCCGGCCGCATCGTCGACCACCTTCAGGTCTCGCTGCCCCGCCCGCGCACCTACGAGATGCTGAGCGGCGACACCTTCGGCAACCTGCGTGACCGCATCTGGCGGCACATCCGCAAATCGGCGTGAGGGCCATCATGAGCGCCGCAACGCTTCGCAGATTGATCTTGATCGGCCTGATCGTGCTGTGGGAAGTGCTGCCGCGCGCCGGCCTCATTCCCGAGCTGTTCCTGCCGTCGCTATCGTCGACGCTCGTAGCCGGCTGGAACGAGGCCGGCGAATACGGTCATGCCCTCGCCGTGACGCTTTACGAGGTCGCGATCTCGATGGCGTTCGCGTGCGGCGGCGGCATCCTGCTGGGCGCCATCGTCGGCAGCCTGCCGCGGCCGCGCATCCTGATCATGCCGATGGTCTCGAGCCTCTACGCGGTGCCGCTGGTCATCCTCTATCCGGTATTCACCGTCTGGCTCGGGATCGGTTCGGAATCCAAGATTGCGTTCGCCTCGATCTACGGCTTCCTGCCGACGATGCTGGCCACGGCGGCCGGCATCCAGACCATCGATCCGCAATTGCTGCTGGCGGCGCGCAGCATGGGCGCCACGCTGAGCCAGCGGTTGGTGCGGGTCATCATCCCGGCGGCGATCCCGACCGTGCTGTCCGGGCTTCGCGTCGGCGGCGCGCTCGTCATTGTCGGCGTCGTCGTCTCGGAAATGCTGATTTCGTCCGCCGGCATCGGCTATCTGATCTCGCGCTACCGCACCATCCTGGACAGCCCGCACGTGTTCGCGGGCGTGCTGCTGGTGCTGGCGATGGCGATCGCCTTTAATGCCGCGATCAAATGGATCGAGCGCAAGGCCGCGATCTGGCAGACCGGCACCCGCGCCGGTCAAAACGCGGCGGAAGAGATCGCGCCGACAGCCTTGCAGCCTGCGACCTGACGGAGGGCTGCGTGTTCGGCCTGACGTTGACATTCGACAATGGTCCCGAGCCCGGCGTGACGCCGCGCGTACTCGACACCTTGCGCGAACGCGGCATCAAGACGACGTTTTTCGTGATCGGCAAGAAGCTCGGCGATCCCGAGCGGCGCAGCCTGGCGGCGCGCGCCCATGACGAAGGCCACTGGATCGGCAACCACACTTTTACGCACACGGTGCCGCTGGGACAGCAAGGTGATCCGGACGCTGCCGAGAAGGAAATCGGGCGGACGCAGGCCGCGATCGGCGAACTCGCCCACCCAAATCGCTGGTTCCGCCCGTTCGGTGGCGGTGGCAACCTCGACAAACGGCTGTTGAAGCCGTCCGTGGTCGACTACCTCACGCGCAACCGGCATAGCTGTGTGCTCTGGAACGCGATCCCGCGCGACTGGGACGATCCTGACGGCTGGGCCGATCGGGCGCTGGAACAATGCCGGTCGCAGCCATGGAGCCTGATGGTCCTGCACGATCTACCGAGCGGCGCGATGAACCATCTCGAAGGCTTTATCGACCGTGCCGTGCAAGCCGGCGCATGCTTCCGCCAGGATTTTCCACCCGAGTGCGTCCCGATCCTGTCAGGCGAAATCGTGCGCCCCATCGAATCCTATGTTTCCTCCATCGAAGAAAGTGTCAGAGCATGAAGATCGCGAGTTTCAAGGCCGGCCCGTCGGCGACCTATGGCCTGGTGACGCCAGCCGGCATCGTCGATGCCGGCAAGCGGCTGAAGCAGTGGCCGACCCTGAAATCGTTGCTTGCGAATGGATCGCTGGATGCGCTGAAGGCGCTGCAGGGCGAACGGCCCGACTATGCGTTGGCCGAGATCGAGTTGCTGCCGACCGTCCCCGACCCGGACAAGATCTTCTGCATCGGCGTCAACTACGCCACCCACCTTGCCGAAAGTGGCCACCCCACTCCGCCGCATCCGATGATCTTCACCCGTTTCGCCAACAGCCAGGTCGGCGGCGGCCAGCCGATGATCCGCCCGCTGGAATCGGCGCGGTTCGACTATGAGGGCGAAATGGCCGTGATCATCGGCAAGACCGGCCGCCGCATCTCGCGCGAAACCGCGCTTGCGCATGTCGCAGGCTACGCCTGCTACAATGACGGCAGCATCCGCGACTGGCAGCGCCACACCTCGCAATTCGCGCCGGGCAAGAATTTTGTCGGCACCGGCGGCTTTGGACCATGGATGGTCACGACGGACGAACTCCCTGACATCAGCAAGCAGACGATTGCGACCCGGCTCAACGGGGTCGAGGTGCAGGCCGCGCCGATCTCGGACCTCGTGTTCGACGTCCCTGCGCTGATCGCCTATTGCTCCACATTCACCGAGCTTGTCTCCGGCGACGTCATCGTCACCGGTACCACCGGCGGCGTCGGCGCCTACCGGACGCCGCCGCTGTGGATGAAGGACGGCGACGTGGTCGAGGTTGAAGTATCCGGCATCGGCGTGCTGCGCAATCCGGTCAAGGACGAGGTCGCCGCGACCGCGACGCGCGCGGCCTGAGAATAGAGACAATAACGAGAGCACGGAGACGATCATGAACCTGCCGAAACACCTGCTGCCGACCACCGTTGTCGGCAGCTACCCGCAGCCGGAGTGGCTGGTCGATCGCGCGATGCTGTCCAAGGTGGTGCCGCGCACGCGCATGCATGCGATGTGGCGGCTGCCGGCCGGGCATCTGGAGGAGGCGCAGGACGATGCGACCATCGTTGCGATCAGGGACATGGAGCGCGCCGGGATCGACATCGTGACCGATGGCGAAATCCGCCGTGAAAGCTATTCCAACCGCTTTGCGACCGCGCTAGAGGGCGTCGACGACGAAAACCCGGCGATGATCACCTCACGCAGCGGACACGCGACGCCGGTGCCGCGCGTCGTCGGCCCGGTGAAGCGTCGTGGCCCGGTCGAACTGCACGATATGGAGTTTCTGCGCCAGAATACCGATCGCGCGGCCAAGATCACCCTGCCCGGCCCGTTCACGATGAGCCAGCAGGCGAAGAACGAGTTCTACAAGGACGACGAGGAACTGGCGATGGCGTTTGCCGAAGCGGTCAACGCCGAAGCGCGGGATCTGCAGAAGGCCGGTGCCGACGTCATCCAGCTCGACGAACCCTGGGTGCGCAACAACCCTGATGTGGCCCGGCGCTATGCAGTAAAGGCCATCAACCGCGCGCTCGAAGGCATCACCGTGCCGACGGTGGTGCATCTCTGCTTCGGCTATGCGGCGGTCGTGCCCGGCTCGACCAAGCCGGCCGGCTATTCCTTCCTCGCCGAACTCGCCGACACCAGGGCCGAGCAGATCTCCATCGAGGCCGCGCAGCCGAAGCTCGATCTCGGCGTGCTCAAGGATCTGTCATCCAAGAAGATCATGCTCGGCGTGCTCGACCTCGGCAATCCCGAGATCGAACCGGCGGAGGTCGTCGCAGATCGCATCCGCAACGGGCTGAAGCACGTTGCCGCGGATCGCCTTGTCGTCGCTCCCGACTGCGGCATGAAATACATGCCGCGCCATATCGCGTTCGGAAAGCTCAAGGCGATGTGCGATGCGGCCGCGGCCGTCCGGAAAGAGATCAGCTAGGTTCGGGCCACCCGATCAGGCCGACAAATGGCCCGGAACGGTCCTATCCTACTTTGCATGGGGTTGTTTTCGAGATTTTGTGTATGGACCTGCGCTGGGTCCCGAACGCGAGATCGTCCACCTATATCGGATTACCTTTCAGCCACGCAGCGCCGCGCGCGTATAAGGCCTCGACTTCCGGCCCTTTCAGGCCGGGCATGTCGCGCTTCACGGTGTAGCCGATGCGGGTCTGCAGATAAGCGAGGTGGCGGTAGCCCGGTGGAAACTGATCGAGCAGCGCCTTGTCGAGAACGGGCGCCGCACCTGGGGTGACCGGGTCCATGCGGTCCTTCTCGTAGATCGGCTGGCGCAGCACGATGCCCCAGCGTCCCTCACGCTTCTCGAGGAAATCGTAGAACCGCCCGGTGCAGAGCACGTCGCACAGCACCCCTTCGACCTCGGCGCGCTGCGAGATCGTCATCTTGGTCTGCGAGATCGCGCGGGCGCCTGCGATGTCCACCGAGATGCCGCCGAGGAAATGCAGGATGCTGACGTTCTTGGCCCAGGCCTGCTTGCTGATCTCGATGAACTCGTCGCCGGTGCCCTGCGTCCAGGTCGCCATCATGCGGCCGTCCGCATGCCAGACGGTGCGGAAGCGCTCCCAGTCGCCGGCGTCGCGCCAGATCGCCCAGTTCTGCAGCAATTCGCGGATCAGGCGATCGTCGTCAATTTCGGCGTGACTTGCGGGCATGCGGGCGCGTCCTTCTCACAACAGCCTGGCGCGGATGAACAGCGCACGCAACGCGTCGGTCGCCTGCACGGTCAGCATGGCGTTGCCGGCGGCGCGATGCAGTGCCTGAACGGCGTCCTGATGCAGTGCGCGGAATTCGATCCATTCGATCGAGCCCAGACTGGTGATGAAGCGATGCGCCTGACCGACGGTCGAGATCGATACCGTCTTGCCGTTCAGGTCGATCTGGAAAACCGCGCGCAGCGGCGTATCGCAATCCGAAACGCCGCCCGCAACAGCGGTCATGACGGAGACGGGGAACGCCGCGACGCTGTAAGTCCCTCACGCATGTTCGGTACCACGACGAGGCGCTTCACCTCGCCATTCCGGTAGGCCTGCAGGAAGCTGTCGTAATCCTTGATCGAAACGCAACCGTTGGAATCGCCGTTGGGCCCGAGCATATAGCTGTGCACGAGCAAGCCCGTCCGCCCATGCATTTCGTTGTCGCCCACCGGCGTCATGCGCAGCGCCGCGACGCCATGAAACAGTTTTTCGCGCGGCCGCAAATCGTAGACGTTCGGCGGTGTCGCGCCGACCATGCGCTGGTCGACATGCGCCGGGTTGTCCATCAGCGTGCCCAGTCCCGAATGCGCCTCGAGCCTGGTGCCGTTAGGCAGGTACACGGTGCGCGCCGAAATGTCGTAGACGGCGGTCTGGCCGTCATAGCCAAGCGCGCCGAGGTCCTTGCGCTCGCCGAGCAGCCCGTCGCCCGGCGTCAGCGAGGCCAGCGTGAACTTCATCGGCACGAGATCGGCCAGCTTCTCGAACATCGTGCGGTTGTCGGACGAGACCGTCGGCGGATCGCTCGGCGGCGACTGAAGGTTGGCCAGAACCGGCCGGGCCCTCGGCAGTGGGATCGAGGCTTCAGCCGTCGGAGCGGACACAGTCGGCGGAACGTCTTGCGCCTCGCGCAATTGCCCGCCCAACTGGCCTTCGATGTGACCGAACTCTGCCTCGAAATCCGCGCGTTGCGAACGGGCAGCCGGGCGCCATGGGTAGCTCATGGCCAGCGAACGGCGCACCGAGCTTGTCCCAAAGCGCTCCTCGAACGAGGGACCGCTGGCGATCTTGGCGGATGCGGGATTGATCCAGCCAGCCAGGTCGAAATCGGTTGCCCAGACAGTGAGCCCCAGCGCCATAGCCACCGCTGCGGCGCCGAATGCCGCCTCGCGGAGCAATCGGCTACCGCGGCTCGAAGCAAGCCCGCCTGCGCTGGTCTTCGCCCTGTTCATTCGTCCCCGGTTCGGCGCTTTGGAATCACGTCTGATTCCCCGGATTCGCCGAATAACCCCACCATAATGAAAACCAAAGTAAGGCATAATCGAGACGAGCGGAAGCGGCGATCGTGGCAGGCCCACTGAACTTTATTCCACGGCATCCCGGGGGCTGAAGCTGCGATACCCAAGCCGGGGCGTATTGAATCACCGCGGCTTTTCGCACTGCGAAAGGTGGCGTCAGGCCCGCAGGATCGGATTGGTATTGGGCACCGGCGCCTGCTCCATTTCGGCATGGTCAGGCAATTTGTCGCCGTGGACCGCCAGCGCCGGCCCGATCCAGATCGGGTCAGCCAGATGATCCCGGCGCGGGTTGGTCGTGTTCGGATGGACCAGAACGCTCAGCTTGCCGTGGTTCAGCATCAGCCAGGGCACCAGTTCGGCGAAAATCTCGCGGGCAAACGCCACCTGGTACATGGCCTCGTCGTGCGGGCCGACCTTGACGTCGTGCCATCGCCCGAGCGTGACCGAGAACCGCTCGCCGATCCAGGTGCGCAACTGCTCGGCATCGGCCTTTGTGGTCGCCGGGTCGTAGTAGATGTGGGCGTGATAGCTGGCGATCTCACGCAGCGGTCGCGGACCGCTCGCTTCAGGCTCATCCGTCATCTCACGCGCTCCACGCCGTTGCCTCCATGCTGCATCGGATGATGCGCCGCATCGGACGGAGCGGTCAATCCGCAGATTTCGGCCCCCCGCGGGGGCGGCCTGAGACGAGCCTTGAATCAGCCCGGTCGCTTCTTTCCTCCCTCGAAGACGGTCATCCCAGCCGCGGGATCGAGGTCCACTTCGGTCGCCTCGGTCAGGCGGGCCATCGTCATGTAGAAGCCGATCGCGAGGATCGATTCGACGATCTCCTGCTCGCTGAAATGCCGGCGCATGTCGGCGAAGACCGGCGCTGAAACACGCACGTTCTCGATCACCTCGCGGCCGAACGCCAGGAGCGCCTTCTCGGCGGAATTGAACGCGGCGTCGTCATACATGGCCTGTTCGATGCAATCGATCTGGCGCTGCGTGACGCCGACGCCGAGCGCGATCGGCACATGCTGCCGCCACTCATATTCGCCATGCTCCCACTGCGCGACCTGCAGGATCAGCAATTCGCGATTGACGTGGCTGAGCTTCTGACGGTGCAGGATCGAATTGGCGAACCGCATCGCCGGAATGAAATTGGCCTCGGCATGCGCCATCATCCGGAAGATGTTCAGGACGACCGGCATCCTGTCAAAGGAGGCGCGGATGTCGCCGCTGGTTGCCGCCGGGTCGATCAGGGGAAGTCTGGCCATCCGTTTTCCTTGTCCTTGTTGTTTGGCTTTTCGCTGCAGATATGTGCGCGGTGCGCTTGGCTCAGCGGCCGCCGACGGTCCGGATCGGATCGGAGCCGTCCCAGTTGGCGGCGACTTTCCGGATATGCTCGAAGAAGCTCCCCTTGCTGCCGCTGATATCGGAGATCTCTACCACCGTGCCGGGATGGGCCTGGGTGTCGAAATAGGCGAAGCGGCCCTTCTCGCCGCCGATCTGGCCCTCGTGGCCGACCTTGTAGCCGAGCGAGCGCGCGCGGTCGTAGAGGTCCTGATAGTCGCGCGTCCAGTATGACATGTGCTGCAGGCCTTCGCGCCCCTGGTCGAGGAACTCCTTGTACATCGAGGGTGCGTCGTTGCGCTGCTGGATCAACTCGATCTGCAGATCGCCGGAATTGGCCAGCGCGATGCTCATCTCGACGGCGGAGTCCTGCCCGCGGTGGCGGAAGTAGTCGGTCTTCACCCGGTCGATGTAGTACCAGGGGCCGACGCCCATCACATTGACCCAGTGATCCATGGCGGCGCGGATATCGCGCACGACATAGCCGTTCTGGCAGACCGCACCAAAGATACGACTCACAACGACCTCCCGCCTGCTTGCGGGCGGCACAAAGTGCCGCCCGTTGTTCTTTTCGATCGCGCCGTTCAGCCGATCGACCTGCCGCCGTCGATCACGAGTTCGGTGCCGGTGACGTAGCGGCTTTCGTCGCCGGCGAGCCACAAGATGCCGTTGGCGATATCCTCCGGCGCGGCCTTGTAGCCGAGCGGCACGGCGCGTTCGGTAAGCTTGTCGAGCGTCGGCCCGCGCTCGCGCCCGCCTTGCGAGCCGTCCTCGACGGTGCCGATCAGCGTGTCCCATATCGCGGTTTCGGTAATGCCGGGATGCAGCGAGTTGACGCGCACGCCGTCCTTGGCGGCCGCGCATTCCAGCGCGACCGATTTCGTGAACAGCCGCACGCCGCCCTTGGTCGCGCAATAGCCCGAGACGTTGGGCGAGGCCTTGATTCCGGCGATCGAGGAAACGTTGATGATGCTGCCGCCACCGCCTGCCCGCATCAGCGGCAGCGAATATTTCACGCCGAGGAAGACGCCATCGAGATTGACGGCCACCTGCCGCTTCCAGTCGGCGAACGCCATGTCGACGACCGAACCCGACAGGCCGATCCCGGCATTGTTGACGAGAACATCGAGCCTGCCGAAGCGTTTGCTGACCTCTGCGATGACCGACTGCCAGTCTTCCTCGCGCGTCACGTCGTGGTGGTAGTACGCGCCCTCGCATCCATCGGCGCGCAATTCGCGCAGCAGGCTTTCGCCGTGCTCGTCCTGCAGATCGGTCGCGACGATCCTGGCGCCCTCGCGCGCCAGCATCTTCACCGCGCTGCGCCCGATGCCGTTGGCAGCGCCGGTCACAAGGGCGACTTTTCCTTCGACGCGCCGCGTCATGGCTCGATGCGCCTCCCCGTTCGCCCGCTTGTTATCGAGCGGTAGCAGCCGTTCGCCGCCTCGCTCCCGGTTTCTGGAAACGTTTCCATACTTCATTCCAGAGTTGCAAGCAAGATGCATATTTTTGGTCATTGTAGCTTGTATATCGTTTCCAGATCGCTAAGTTCTCGGCCGTTCGTTCCGACCGAGGAGCCCTGCAATGCGCCGAGCGCAGCCCGCGCGCGCCACCATTCGCGATGTCGCCGCTCAGGCCGGCGTATCGGTCAGCAGCGTCAGCCGGGTCATGAACGGCGAGCCCCATATCAGCCCGGAATTGCACGCGAAGATCATGCGCGCGGTGAACCGCCTGCGGTTCGAGCCGCATTCGGCGGCGCAGGCCCTGCGTTCGCGCGAGAGCAAGACGATCGGCTGCATGGTCTCCGATCTGTCGAACCCGCTCTACAGCGAGATGATCAACGGCGCGGAAGAGGAATTTCAGCGCGCCGGCTATGTGCTGATGCTGGCGGCAACCCGCCACGAGGAAGATCGCGAGACCGCGTTCATCTCGGCGGTCCGGCGGCGTCGGATGGACGGATTGCTGCTGTTTGCCGGCGACAACGCCCACCATGATTTCACCGGCGCACTGGCCAACCTCGACCTGCCCTGCGTCGCGATCGACCGCGAGGTGCCGGGCGTGCCGACGGTGCGCGCCGACCATCGCGGCGGCGGCCTCGAGATCACGCGCTATCTGATCGGCCTCGGCCATCGCCGGATCGCCCTGCTCACCGGACGCGCGGCCCTGCTGCCGAGTTCGGAACGCGTCGCCGGCTATCGACAGGCCCATGCCGAGGCGAAGCTGGAGGTCGATCCCGACCTGATCCGGCCGCAGACCCAGGGGTCCAGCACCGCCTTCAGCGATGTCTGTCAGTTGCTGCGGGACCCCAACCGGCCAACAGCGATCATCACGCTGGGCACGCATATGCTGGCAGGCGTGATGGACGCCCTCTCCAGCGGCGGCCTGCGCTATCCCGACGACGTCTCGCTGGTGTGCATCGGCGACACTGACCTCGCGCGCCATGCAACGCCGGGGATCTCGGCGCTGACCTGGGATCTCGACCAGATGGGCCGCCTCGCCGCCAACATCCTGCTCGAGCGCATCCGCGGCGGCGGCGAAGCGCGGAAGATTCGGCCGGTTTACCTGCCGACACGATTCATCCTGCGGCACTCCGGCGCCCGGCCTCGTTCGCCCTGATGTCGCAATAGCGCTGCCGATCCAAACGACCAAAACACAAGAAATGAAAATCCAGGGAGTAAGTAAATGAAGTTGCGTGCGATGATGCTTTCGTTGCTTGCGCTGTCGTCGATGACGGTAGCGGCCCGCACCGAGGATGCGGCCGACTACCCCTCGAAGAAGATCAAGATGCTGTTGCCGTTCGGAGCCGGTGGCGGCGGCGACGTGCTCGGCCGGCTGCTGGCCGACCGGATGGGCAAGCGTCTCGGACAAACCATCTACGTCGAAAACCGCACCGGCGCCGCCGGCACGCTCGGCGCACACCAGGCCGCGACCTCTCCGCCCGATGGATACACCATCACGATCGGCGGGATGACCACCCATGTGCTGGCGCCCGCGGTCTATCCGAGCCTGCCCTATGACCCGATCAAGGATTTCACCACCATCGGCCGCATCGGAACCTCATCCATCCTTTTGATCGCGACCAGGGATTTTTCGGCCAGCGACCTGCGCACGCTGACCGAACTGTCGAAGAAGGGAGAGCCGATCCAGTACGGAAGCTGGGGCGTCGGATCGACCGGCCACTTCTGCGGGGAAATCCTCTCGCAGAAAGCAGGCATCCGCCTGCAGCACGTCCCGTTCAGCGGCGCAGCCAAGCTCGCCAACGATCTCATGGGCGGACATATCTCGGTCGGGCTGGTCGACATGGCGACCGGAACGCCGCTGGTGAAGGATGGAAAACTGAAGGCCCTTGCCGTGTGCGGCGGACGATCGCCCAGCCTTCCCGACGTTGCGAGCTACAAGGAGCAAGGCGTCGATTTCGAACGGAGCCTGTCCTGGGTGATGTATGCCCCCGCAGGCGTTCCTGCTCCCGTCGCGCAGAAAATCGAGAGCGCGCTGAAGGAATCGCTGGTCGAGGCCGATATTGTCGAAAAGCTGCTGGCGCTCGGCATCTCCGCGGACTTCATCGCCGGAGACCAGCAGCGCGACATCAACGCCCGTGACATCGAGGCCTGGAAGAAGGTCGCCAGCGACGCGAAGATCGAGGTCAAGTAGCGGAGAGACGAAAAAGGAGGGCCGATCAAATCGACCCTCCTCGTTTCGCTATCTCGCTCTCACTTCGTCTTGCCGAACAGCAGCGGCAACTGACGTGGACCGCGCACCGTGCCTTCCGACCACGTCACCCTGCCGGCCGGATCGAGCTTGAAATCCGGAATACGCTTCAGCCACTCCTCGATCGCCACGGTCATTTCCATGCGCGCGAGGTTGGAGCCGACGCAGCGGTGAATGCCGAGACCGAAGGCGGCGTGGCGGTTCTCCTTGCGATCGATTACGACCTTGTCGGCGTCGGGGAACATGGCGGGATCGCGGTTGGCCGCCGGGAACGACAGCAGCACCATGTTGCCGGGCTTGACCGGACAGCCGCTGATGGTCGTCTCCTTCATCACCTCGCGCGCCATTGTCACCGGCGAATAGGCGCGCAGCAGTTCTTCGACGGCGAGCGGCATCAATTCCGGCTCCTTGACCAGGCGCTCGCGATCCGCCGGCGTCTTCGCCAGATGCCACAGCGAGGAACCGATCGCGCTCCAGGTGGTGTCGATGCCGGCGATCAGCAACAGCCGCAGCGAGCCCAGCACGTGCTCGTCCGCCAGCGGGTTGCCGTCCTTGTCCCTCGCCTTCATCAGGGCCGAGATCAGGTCATCGGTCGGATTCGTCTTGCGCTGTTCGAGGTGAGCGGCGAAATAGCCAGTCATCTCCCTCACCGCTCCCATCAGCGCGTTGTCATCCTTGATGCCGAGCTCGAGGATGCCGTGAATCCACTTGATGAAGAGATCGCCGTCCTTCTCGGGAATCCCGAGCATGTGCGCGATCGCCCGGACCGGGATGTGCTTGGTGTAGCGCGCGGCAGCATCGCATTTGCCGTCGGCAATGAACTCGTCGATCAGTTCGTTACAGATCGCGCGCACCCGCGGCTCGAGCCTCTTCATCGCGTCCGGCGTGAACGGCGGCAGCAGCAATTGCTTGGCCGGCTTGTGCTCGGGCGGATCGGAGGTGATCGGCGGCGCACGCGCCGTGATCTCGGGCCGCACGTCGCGCACGATGACGCGGCGAGACGAGAAATGCTCGGTGTCGTAGGCGATTTCCTTCACGGCCTGGTAGGTGGTCGGCATGTAGCAGCCGAGGAACCGCTCGGTATGCACGACGGGCGATGCCCCGCGCAGTTCTTCCCAGATCGGAAACGGGTTCTCCGTCCATGTCGGATCGGTGTGATCGAAATCGTTGACCCAATCGGTAACGGGCGGATGTTCGGGCATGATGCTGGCGGAATCGGACATCGGAGCAATTCCTCTGTTTGGTTCGTTCAGATCGTGAAGGATGAAAATCGTAAGGGATGAAAAAGGTCGTGACCGGCTATTCCTCGGTCACCTCAATGGCAATTTCCGGACAGTTGCTCTGCGCAAGGTAGGCCTTGTCTTCGAGGCCCGCGGGGACGGAACCGTCGCCTACTTCGTGCGCATTGCCGAATTCGTCGAGATCGAACAGTTCCGGCGCCAGTGATTTGCAGCGCGCATGTCCCTGGCATTTATCCTGGTCGACGCGGATCTTCAGCTTTCCAGCCATCGCAGCGTTTCCCCTGTTGTGGGCGCGCATTGTCTCGCGCTGCCTGATCTTCGACGCGACAGCGGAAGCCCGCCGGCGCACCGCGAAGTTATATCGTATTACATTCGCGTTGCCGTTGTGCTGTCAAGGCAAAAGTTATAGATCATTGAATTCAATGCCGCCACGACCTGCACGCAAAGCGCTAAATGCCTACCACCACGGGGATCTCCGCGATGCCCTGGTTCAGGCCGCGTTGCACGAAGTCGAGCTTGGCGGCCCCGAGGCCATCAGCATCAGCGCACTCGCCAAGAAGCTCGGCGTCTCGCAACCGGCACCCTACAAGCATTTCGCCGATCGCGAGACACTGCTGACGGCCGTCACGGCCGAAGCATTCCGTCAATTCAGCGCCATGATGCGAGCGGCGATCGAACGGCCTTCGAAGCATTCGAAGCTGTCGCGCTTCGCACAGCTCACGCTCGATTTCGGGCTGCATCGCAACGGCATCTATCGCCTGATGTTCGCCTCTCGTACCATGGCATGCGCGCCGAAAGGCAGCGAGTTGCATAGCGCCGCCATGGAGACGTTCGAGCTGCTGGTGGACGCGCTCGAGGCGCCGGCGGTGGGATTGCTGCGTGAGCGGAGCGCCTTGAAGATCTGGGCCTCGCTGCATGGGGTCGTCATGCTCGCCGAACAGGGCTTGCTCACCGGCCAGGCTGCTCAGGTCAGCCGGGAAGAGCTGGTCGAAGATATCGTGGCGGAGACGAAACTTGCGCTGTCGATCGCCATCGAGGCGAGCGGCAAGATCGCCCGATGACCACCAGGAGTTCGGCGTCGGACGTGCCAGACAACACGGGCCTGTATGCCGGCGTGGTCCTCGGCTTGTCCGCCATCGCGGCGCTCGTCGTTGCCAACTCGCCGTTCGGCGCGGATTACGAGGCGCTGTTGCGGACGACCGGCGCGGTCCGGATCGGATCGATCGGGCTGACCAAGACCATCGATCACTGGATCAACGACGGCCTGATGGCCGTGTTCTTTCTGCTGGTCGGCCTTGAAATCAAGCGCGAGGTGATGGAAGGCGCGCTGGCGAGCGCGAAACAGGCGGCGCTGCCGGTGATCGCAGCTTTCGGCGGCTTTGTCACGCCGGCCGCGATCTTTGCCGCGGTAAACTGGAACGATGCCGCTGCCCTGCGCGGCTGGGCCATACCGGCGGCCACCGACATCGCCTTTGCACTCGGCGTCTGCGCCATGCTGGGACGCAAGGTACCGGCCTCGCTGAAGGCGTTTCTGCTGGCGCTCGCCATCATCGACGACCTGATGGCCATCGTCGTCATCGCGATCTTCTACACCCACGATCTCTCGGTTCTGGCGCTGGCGCTCGGCGGATGTGGCGTCGTTGCGCTCGCGACCCTCAACCTGTTCGACGTTCGCCGGCCGGCATTCTATTTGATCGCAGGCCTGTTCACCTGGGTCTGCGTCCTCGAATCCGGCGTCCATGCCACGCTTGCCGGCGTCTCCGTCGGACTGGCGATGCCGCTGCGCCGGCGTGATGGCCGCAGCCTGCTCGAGGATACCGAACACGCGCTCAGGCCATGGGTGATCTTCGCGATCGTTCCGATCTTCGCGTTCGCCAATGCCGGCGTATCGCTGCACGGCGTGATCCTCTCGGATCTGGCGGCACCGATACCGCTCGGCATTATCGCAGGTCTCTTCATCGGCAAGCAGATCGGGGTCTTTACCGCCTCGTGGCTTGCGATCCGCCTCGGCATCGCGGCAATGCCGGAGGGCACGACGACCGCGAAGCTTTATGCGATGGCCATTCTGACCGGCATCGGATTCACCATGAGCCTCTTCATCGGGACGCTCGCTTTCGATGACGAGGCCGTGCTGAAGCAGGTCCGGCTCGGCGTGCTCGCGGCGTCGCTGCTGTCAGGCATCGTTGCAGCTATCGTGTTTTCGGTTGTCGCGAAATCCGACGAAGCTGCGGCATCGCGATAGCGAGCGTCGCTTGCACGATCAACAATTGCTCATGCCGGGTGCGGATCGCGCACGGCAGCGCCGCGCAACAGCTTTCCGATCTCCGGCTTGCAGGCGCCGCAATTGGTGCCGGCCTTCAGGCAGCGGCCGATATCCTCGACACTGGCAACGCCTTTGCGGATTTCCGCGGATATCTGATGCTGCCCGACGCCGAAGCACGAGCAGACGATCGGCCCGATGTCCTGACCGGCATCGAGCGGCTGTCCTGTCAGCAGCGACATCCGCGCATTCGCTGACAGCGTCTGCTCCGCGAACAGCCCCGTCAGCCACGTTCGCGAGACCAGCCTGTGATCGGGTGCGATGAACACGCAGCCCTCGAGCCGGCCGTCGCGAACCGCGGCATAGCGGAAGCGCCCGGCCTGCGGATCGCGATAGGCAATCCATTCGATGTCGTCTCCGACGCGAAGCTGCTCATGCGCCCAGTCCCGCCAGCTCGGCTGCCGCTCGTCGAAGGCCATCTCCATCCGCCAGCAGGTGCCTGAGAGGCCGCCGACCCAATAGCCCGCGGCGGGAGGGGTGATCTCTTGACGGCTGAGGATGAAGGCATGCCACTTCGGCAAATACGCCACCGCCTGGACCGGCGTGTGCTTGGACTCCGGCTGTCCGGAGATCGGATCGGTCGCCGGATTGACCAGCGCATTGACCCGGCCGTCGCCGGCATATTCCCCGTTCCAGTGCATCGGCACGAACACGCAGCCGCGTCGTTGTTCGGCGGTAACGACAACGCGCGCCACCATCGCGCCCCGGGGGCTGGTCAGCCGTGTCAACCCGCCATTCTCCACGCCGGCCATGCGCGCATCGTCGGGATGGAATTCGGCATAGGGTTCGAAGGCATGCGCCAACAGCCGCGGCGATTTTCCGGTCCGCGTCATGGTGTGCCATTGATCGCGGACCCGACCGGTATTGAGCACCAACGGATAGTCGCGGCTGGTGGCATGAACCGCCGCGCGCGGCGTCACCGCCACGAAACGGGCCTTGCGATCGGGCGTGAAGAATTCACGCGTCTCGAACATCCGCGGTGTGCCGGTCGGATATTCCCGCGTCACCGGCCACTGGATCGGAGTCAGCGCGTCGTAGGCACGATCGTCGATCGTCCTTAGCGCCGACAGATCGAAATCGCGCGTTCCGTCATTCTCGAAACTGGAAAGGCCGGCGTGCTCGCGGAAGATCGCGGCAGCGCTCGGATAGTCGAATCCCGAAAGGCCCATGCGCCCGGCTAGATCGCAAACAGCTTGCCAATCGGCCCGTGCCGCGCCGGGCGCCGGCAGGAACCGGCGCTGCCGGGATATCCGGCGCTCGGAATTGGTGACGGTGCCGTCCTTCTCGCCCCAGGTGAGCGCGGGCAGCAGCACATGAGCATGGCGCGTGGTATCGGTATGGCGCATGCAATCGGAGACGACGACGAGTTCGCAGTCGTCGAGGGCGCGGCGCGCACGATCGGCGTCCGGCAGGCTGACCAATGGATTGGTCGACATGATCCAGACCGCCTTGATGCGCCCGTCGGCGATCGCGTCGAACATGTCGACAGCCTTGAGGCCCTGCCTGTCCGCGATCACGGGCGACTGCCAGAAGCGCTTGACGATATCGCGATGCTGCGGGTTCTCGATCTCCATATGGGCGGCGAGTTGATTGGCGAGCCCGCCAACCTCGCGCCCTCCCATGGCGTTGGGCTGTCCGGTGAGCGAGAACGGTCCCATCCCGGGGCGGCCGATCCGGCCGGTCAACAGATGGCAATTGATGATCGCGTTGACCTTGTCGACGCCGCTGCTCGACTGGTTGATGCCTTGCGAATAGAGCGTGACGACCCGTTCGGTCCTGGCGAACCAGTCGAAGAACAGGGCCACCGCGCCTTCCGACAGGCCGCAGGTGTCGGCGGTCTGCGCGACCGTCTGGCCCGCAACCTGCTTGAGCGCCACCTCGGAACCGGTGGTGGCGCCATCCACGAAGCTGCGATCGATAGCGTTGCGCGACGCCAGATGCGCGAGCAGTCCGTTGAACAGCACGGAGTCGCTGCCCGAGCGAAGCGGCAGGTGCAGATCGGCGCCATCGCATGTCGCGGTGCGTCGCGGGTCGATGACCACGATGCGGCAAGCGGGGTTATTGGCCTTCGCCACCGTCATGCGCTGGTAAAGGATCGGGTGGCACCAGGCCGCATTGGAGCCGACGAGAACCAGAAGATCCGCGGTTTCGAGATCCTCGTAGCAACCCGGGACGGTGTCGCTGCCGAACGCGCGCTTGTGTCCCGCGACGCTCGAGGCCATGCAGAGCCGGGAATTGGTGTCGATGTTCGCCGTGCCGATGAAGCCCTTGGCGAGCTTGTTGATGACGTAATAGTCTTCGGTGAGAATCTGGCCCGAGACGTAGAAGGCGACCGCATCCGGCCCATGCTCGCGGATGATCCTGCCAAATCCATCCGCCACGTGATCGAGCGCCGTATCCCAGTCCGTTTCCCGTCCGTTGACGACTGGCGAAAGCAGTCGGCCCTCCAGACCGATGGTCTCGGCGAGGGCCGAGCCCTTTCCACACAGCCTGCCGAAATTGGCGGGATGGTGCGGATCGCCGCGGACGGTCACCGTACCAGCGGCATCCCTGTCAGCCAGAACGCCGCAGCCGACGCCGCAATACGGACAGGTTGTCTTCACGGGCACGGGCAATCACCCTCATTCGGCCGGTACGGTCACTCCCGCCTGGACGCCAAGCCAGACGGTACCGTTCTCCACTTTGATCGGATGCGTGTGCGTGCATCCCTCATCGGGCGCGACCGCCATGCCGCTTTTCAGCTCGATGACGAAATTGTGCAGCGGACAGGTGACGCGCTTGTTGTGGACGATGCCTTGCGACAGCGGCCCGCCCTTGTGCGGGCAGCGATCATCCAGCGCAAACACCTCGTCGTCGCCGGTCCGGAACACCGCGATGTTACCGGAGGCGGTCCGCACCACGCGTGAGCCGAGAACGGGAATATCGTTCAGCGTCCCGATTTCGATCCATTTGGTCATGCCAGTTCCAGCTCCGCCAGCGGGATGAATTCGTTGCGGCCGACGCCCTGCTCGGCTCGCGCCGCCCAGGGATCGCTCTGCGAGAACTGCTGCGAATGCGCGAAGCGGCTGAACAGCGCCTTGCGATTGACGACATCGTCGACCACCTGCTTGCGGATGGCGTCGAGACCGACCCGGTCGCACCATTTGTACATGCGTTCCAGATACCAGCCCTGCTCGCGATAGAGCTGGGTCAGCGCGGCGATGATTTCGAGCGTCTCCTCCTCGGTCGCGACCTTGGTCAGGAACTCGGTCCCCTTGATGTGAAGACCGGCGGCGCCGGCGAAGTGGATCTCGTAACCGGAATCGACGCAGATGACGCCGACGTCCTTGCAGGTCGCCTCCGCGCAGTTGCGCGGACAGCCGGATACACCAAGCTTCACCTTGGCCGGCGTCCATGAACCCCACATGAACTTTTCGAGCTTGACGCCAAGGCCGGTCGAATCCTGGGTGCCAAAGCGACACCATTCCGAACCGACGCAGGTCTTCACCGTGCGCAAACCCTTGGCATAGGCGTGGCCCGAGACCATCCCGGCCTTGTTGAGGTCGGACCAGACCGCAGGCAAATCCTCCTTCTTGACGCCGAGCAGATCGATGCGCTGTCCGCCGGTCACCTTGACGGTCGGAATGTTGAACTTGTCGGCAACGTCGGCGATGGCGCGCAGCTCATCCGGGGTCGTGACGCCACCCCACATCCGCGGCACCACCGAGTACGTACCGTCCTTCTGGATGTTGGCGTGAACGCGCTCGTTGATATAGCGCGACTGCTGATCGTCGCGATATTCGCCCGGCCAGGTCGCAAGCAGGTAGTAGTTCAGGGCCGGCCGGCAGGAATGGCATCCGTTCGGCGTCTTCCAGTCCATGAACCTCATGATGGCGGGAATGGTCTTCAATCCATTCTCGATGATGACGCGGCGCGCGTCGTCGTGGCTGTGATCGGTGCAGGCGCAGATCGGCTTGACCTTCGGGGCCGCCGAATAGTCGCCACCGAGCGTGAAGGCGAGCACCTGCTCGACGAGACCAGTGCACGAACCGCAGGACGACGACGCCTTCGTGTGGGCGCGCACGTCGTCGATCGTGAACAGCTTCTTTTCGCTGATCGCCTTGACGATGGTGCCCTTGCAGACGCCGTTGCAGCCGCAGATCTCGGTCTCGTCGCTCATCGCGGCGACCGAATTGTTGCCGCTATGGCCGCCATCGCCGAGATTCGCGGCGCCGAACACCAGCCGCTCGCGCATGTGGGAGACGTCGGTGCCGTCGCGCAGATGCTGGAAGTACCACGGGCCGTCGATGGTGTCGCCATAGAGCACGGCACCGACAATCTTCTTGTCGCGCAGGATGATCCGCTTGTAGACGCCGCGCGAGGCGTCCTGCATCACGATCTCTTCCTTGTCAGTGCCGGGCGCGAAGTCGCCGGCGGAGAACAGGTCGATGCCCGTCACCTTCAATTTGGTCGAAACCACCGAACCGTCATAGGTGGCAAAGCCCTTCATGGCGAGATGGTTGGCGCAGACCTTGGCCTGGTCGAACAACGGCGCCACGAGGCCGTAGGTCTGGCGGCGATGCTGCACGCATTCGCCGACCGCGTAGATTCGCCCGTCATAGGTTTGCATGGTGTCGGAGACGACGATGCCGCGCTCGCAATAGAGACCGGCCTTGCGCGCCAGCTCGAAATTCGGGCGGATGCCGACCGCCATCACGACCAGATCGGCCGGGAGTTCCTCGCCGTCGGCGAAGCGCACGCCGGTCACGCGATCCGTGCCCAGGATCGCCTGCGTCTGCGCCGGCATCTTGAACACCATGCCGCGCTCTTCCAGCGACTTGCGCAGCAATCCGCCCGCGACCTGATCGAGCTGACGCTCCATCAACGTGTCGAGCAAATGCACGACGGTGACATTCATGCCGCGCTTCATCAGGCCGTTGGCGGCTTCGAGACCGAGCAGACCACCGCCGATCACGACGGCGTTCTTGTAGCTCGTCGACGCATGAACCATGCGCTCGACGTCCTGGATGTCGCGGAAGCCGATGACGCCAGGCAGGTCCTTGCCCGGAAGCGGCAGCATGATCGGGTTCGAGCCGGTGGCGATCAGCAGGCGATCGTACGGCACGCGCGCGCCATCTGCGGTGACGACTTCGCAGGTGCGCCGATCGATCATCTCGATCATTTCGCCCTTGCGCAGCGTGATCCCGTTATCCTCGTACCATTGCTCGGTATTGAGCATGATGTCGTCGACGGTCTTCTCGCCGGCGAGCACGGGCGACAGAAGAATGCGGTTGTAGTTGCCGTATGGCTCTGAGCCGAACACGGTGATGTCGTAGAGATCGGGCGCACGGTCCAGCAGGACTTCAACCGTGCGGATGCCGGCCATACCGTTGCCGATCACCACCAACTTTTGCTTGGTCACTTTATTGAGCATGTTCTCTGATCCATGTTCCGACGGCTCGCTCGGCGACGCGGCCATGCGTCGTCGATCGGCAACGGTATCGATGATTGGAGCGCCCATCGGCGGGCAGAGACTCGTCGGCTATGACGATCGAGATCTCAGGTATTCAAGAGACGTGCCAAACGAGGATCCGTGGTTTTTCGGCCGCGACGCAGGGTTTCGCGGTTTGAACCGCCTGCTGTCGGCACCTCGATGCCCAAAAAATCACCCACGCGGGCTATCCATTGTGCAGTGCACGAATGCTTAACCACGCCCCTATGCCGACCTGCCCGCTCGACCGGTGCGGCAGGAAAAACGGGCCTTTCGAGCGCGCATCCTCAGCCCGGCATGATGAAACACCATTTTGCACGCGCGATCGGCCGGTTTTGCCAACAAACGTAGCAGCGACGGTGGGCACGGCCGCGTGTCCTCGCCTTGAAAGGTCCTGCAAACGCTCGAAGTGGCGCGCTGGTGGTTCTGGCACACGAATTGCTGACATCAAGCCAAGAGTGCGCCTCAACGACGAGACGACTCGTTCCCCAACATTAGATCTCTGTGCCGGGATCGCCGCGCGACCAGCGCGGTATCACGTGCCGATGTTCGAGGCTTTCGGATGAAGCTTGCTGAATTCAAGAAGGCCGGCCACTGGCCCACGCTGCTCGCCGCCTTTCTCTACTTCGACATCAGCTTCATGGCGTGGGTCGCGCTCGGTCCGCTGATCGTCTACATCGTGCGCGACATGAATCTCGCGGTCGACGAGAAATTCACGCTGGTCGCGATCCCCGTTCTCGCCGGCGCGCTGCTGCGTGTGCCGATGGGTCTTCTCGCCGATCTGTTCGGCGCCAAGCGAACCGGAATCGCCGCGCAGCTTGTCGTGATCACAGCTACTGCCTGGGTTTGCTATTTCGGACTTCCGACCAAGCTGTCGATCGAGCTGTTCGGCCTCGTGCTCGGCATCGGCGGCGCCTCGTTCGCGGTGGCGCTGCCACAGGCGAGCCGCTGGTATCCGCCGCAATATCAGGGCGTGGTGATGGGCATCGCCGGCGCCGGTAACATGGGCGTCGTGCTCGACACGATGTTCGCGCCGACCATCGCCGAACATTGGGGCTGGCAGGCCGTTTTTGGCGTGCTGCTCGTTCCGATGGTGGTGATCCTCGCCTATTACATCTGCGCCGCCAAGGATGCGCCGGGCGACCGCAAGCCGATCTCGCTGAAGGCCTACGGTACGCTGCTGCGCGATCCCGACAGCCGCTGGTTCATGTTCTTCTACTTCATCACCTTCGGCGGCTTCGTGGGCCTCGCCAATGCGTTGCCGCTATATTTTACGGTGCAGTATCACGTCTCCGGCGTCGCGGCGGGCCTGCTGGTCTCGCTGATCGTCGCCTTCGGTTCGGGCTTCCGTCCCGTGGGCGGCCTGATCGCCGACCGCATCGGCGGCATCCGTTCGCTGTCGATGTTCTTCGGTGTCGTCGTGGCGGCGTATCTCGTCATTGCCTTCATGCCGGAGGGACCGGCCGCGCCGGTGGCTACGGGCTGGGCGCTCACCGAGATGCCGCGGATCGCATGGATGTCGGTGCTGCTGTTCTCGATCGGCGTCCTCGCGCTCGGCATGGGCAATGGCGCCGTATTCCAGCTGATCCCGCTGCGCTTTCGCCAGGAGATCGGCCTGATGACCGGCATGGTCGGCTGCGCCGGCGGCATCGGCGGCTTCTTCCTGGCCAAGACGCTCGGCCTTGCCAAGGGCATGACCGGCGGCTTTGGCGCGGGCTTCCTGTTTTTCGGCGTGCTGGCATTGCTTGGTTTCATCGGACTTGCCATGGTCAAGGTGCGCTGGCGCACCACATGGGGCGCCGCATCGGGGGCGCGGGTCTGACGACGCGCGTTGCAAACTTGACAGGCTGTGCGGGTGACGATCGGTTCGCAACGTAATCTCGGGGTTCGCGTCGGTTTCGTCAGCGAGACCGGCAGGCGTTCTGCCAATGAGGATTACGTCGGCACCTGCCTCGGACAATCGGGCGTCGGCAATCGCGACATCGTCGCCGCCGTCGCCGACGGCGTCGGCGGGCACAAGGGCGGACGCGAAGCCGCCGAGCTGGCGATTCGCTGCTTCATCGACGCCTATTACTCGCTGCCGGAAACGCTCGGCGTGCGCCGCCGCGCGTCGCGCGCGCTCGAAGCCGCCAACAGCTGGATCTACACGCAGGGCCGCACCGACCCCCGGCTCAGCGGCATGAGTTGCGCCTTCTCGTCGATCATCCTGTCGCGACGGCTCTGCCATGTCATTCACATCGGCGACACCCGCGCCTATCGCCTGAGCGAGGGACGGCTGGAACTGCTGACCAAGGACCACATTGCCGGCCGCGGCGACCTCGCGCATCTGCTCTACCGCGCCATCGGTTTCGAGGATTTCGCCCGCTTCGATTACGCGACCGTCGGACTGCGCCAGCATGACAGGCTGCTGATCTGCAGCGACGGCGTTCATGGCATGCTCGCCGATCACCGCCTGCAACTGTTGTTGAGCGAACGCACCTCGCCGGAGGAATCCGCTCGCGCCCTGGTCGACGCGGCGCTCGATGCCGGCTCGACCGACAACATGACCGCTTTGGTGCTCGATGTCGTCGACCTGCCGCCGGCCGACCGCGACGAACTCACCCACTCGATCGCGACGCTCCCGATCCTGGATCTGCCCGACACCGGGGACGCAATCGATGATTTCACGCTCGGCGAAATCCTGTCGGATGGCCGCTACAGCCGGTTGTTCAAGGCGATCGACAAGCGGCAGGGCCGCGAAGTCGTGCTGAAGTTTCCGCATCCGCGCGTCGCCAGCGAGGGCTCCTATCGCCTCGCCTTCGTTCGCGAGGCCTGGGTCGCGGCGCGGGTGCGAAGCCTGTGGATCGGCGAGATCATCGAACTGCCCGCCGAGCGGCAGACCCGTCTCTATTCGGTGATGCCGCTCTACGAGGGCGAGACGCTCGAGCAAAGGCTCAACCGCTCGCCGCAGCTTTCACTCGCCGAAGGCATCGGGATCGCGACCAGGCTGGCACGCGCGGTGGCAACATTGCACCGCGCCGGCATCATCCATCGCGACATCAAGCCCGATAATGTGATCCTGTTGAAGGGCGGCGGATTGCGGCTGGTCGACCTCGGCGTCGCCCGCGTGCCGCTGCTCGAGGATTTTCCAGCCGAGGATATCCCGGGGACGCCGAGCTACATGGCGCCGGAGCTGTTCGGCGGCCGGCCGGGCGACGAGTTTTCCGACCTCTATGCGCTTGGCGTCACCGTGTACCGGATGTTCACCGCCGCCTATCCTTACGGCGAGATCGAGCCGTTCTCGCGGCCCCGCTTCGGCAAGCCCGCCAACCTCGCGCGCTATCGTCCCGACCTGCCGGCCTGGCTGGACGCGGTGATGGACAAGGCGCTCCACGTCGACCCGGCACAGCGCTATGGCGATGTCATCGAATTCTCGCACGAGCTCGAGAACGGCGCGACATGGGCGAAACCCGCCGTCACGTCGCGGCGCTCGCTCTATGAACGCGATCCGCTCGTGTTCTGGAAGAGCCTCTCTGCAGGCCTTGTCGTGCTCGTCGTCCTGCTGCTCGCATGGATCGTGAAAAATTAGCCCGACGCTCACATCGGAGCGTCGGGCCGTATCATGTAGGCGAAGCGCCGGCTTCGCTGATACGATCACACCCCGGTCTGGGTGATGAACTTGGTGTTGAAATAGCCTTCCATCGCCTCGATGCCGCCTTCCGAGCCGTAGCCGGAATCCTTGACGCCGCCGAACGGCACTTCGGGCAGCGCGAGGCCGAAGCTGTTGATCGAGACCATGCCGGCCTCGATCGCAGCTCCAATCGCGGTCGCCGTCTTGGTCGAGCTGGTGAAGGCGTAGGACGCAAGGCCGAACGGCAAGCGGTTGGCTTCCTCGGCCACCTCGTCGAAGGTCGAGAAGCGCGAGATCAGCGCCAGCGGCCCGAACGGCTCCTGGTTCATGGCGCGGGCGTCCTTCGGCACGTCGCTGACCACCGTCGGCTCGAAGAAGTAGCCCTTGTTGCCGACGCGGTGACCGCCGGTCTCGAGCCTGGCGCCCTTGCCGACGGCGTCCTGCACCATGCCTTCGATCGCGGTGACGCGGCGCGGATTGGCAAGCGAGCCCATCTTTGATTCCGGATCGAGGCCGTTGCCGACCTTCATCGACCTGGCGCCCTCGACGAACTTGTCGACGAATTCGCGGAACACGTCGTCCTGCACCAGCATGCGCGTCGGCGAGATGCAGACCTGGCCGGCATTGCGGTACTTCGCCGCCGCCAGGATCTTCGCCGCCGAGGTGACGTCGGCATCCCCAAACACGATCGCCGGCGCGTGGCCTCCGAGCTCCATGGTGGCGCGCTTCATGTGCAGGCCCGCCAGCGCGGAGAGCTGCTTGCCGACGGTGGTCGAGCCGGTGAAGGAAATCTTGCGGATCACCGGATGCGGAATCAGATATTCCGAAATCTCCGACGGCACGCCGTAGACCAGGTTGACGACGCCATCGGGCACGCCCGCATCGACGAACGCCTTGATCAGTTGCGCGGGCGACGCCGGCGTCTCCTCGGGCGCCTTGACGATGATCGAACAGCCGGCGGCAAGGCCGGCGGAGAGCTTGCGGACCACCTGGTTGATCGGGAAATTCCAGGGCGTGAAGGCCGCGACCGGGCCGACCGGCTCCTTGACCGCGATCTGGTAGATGCCGGGCCCGCGGGCCGGGATCACCCGGCCGTAGGCGCGCTTGGCTTCTTCGGCGAACCACTCGATGACGTCGGCCGCCGCCATCGCTTCCATCCTGGCTTCGGCGAGTGTCTTGCCCTGCTCCATGGTCAGCAGCGGCGCGATCTCGTCATTACGCTCGCGCATGATCTGAGCCGCCTTGCGCATGATCCGGCAGCGGTCGAACGGCGCCACCGCGCGCCAGGCCTTGAAGCCCCTGGCGGCCGCTTCCAGCGCCTCGTCGAGATCGGCGCGGTCGGCGTGGGCCACGGTGCCGATTGTTTCCTCGGTCGCGGGGTTGAGCACGGCAATGGTCCTGCCGGACTGGCTCGGACGCCATTTGCCGTTGATGAAAAGCTGGGTGTTCGAATATGCCACGAATTTCTCCTCGAGCGCTTTGTGGTTGCCGCCAATCTGCGGATGGAAGGACGGATGGGGGATCAAGCGTCTTTTCGGCGGATGCTTGACCGTCCCCGAACGAACGGACATCGTCCGGCGACCGCCGTGCAGCGTTCGCCATCGGCCCAAACCGGCCGCTTTCTTACAGGGGAACAGATCATGGCACAACACGACGCCGCGCGGGCGCTGGCGGGCAAGGTCGCGCTGGTAACCGGCGGCGGACAGGGCTGGGCGACGTGAGACCCGTCCTGCATCCACTCGCCGATCATCTCAGATAGCGCTTCTCGTTGATCTTCACCTGATCCATGTCCTGCAGGCGGAAGATCTCCTCGACGGTGACGATCTTCTTGTCGACGTTCTGGATGCCGCCGTCCTTCAGGATGGCTGCGAACACATCCTTCATCGCGGTAACGGCCGCCCGGATCGCGTGATTGCCGTAGATCACCATCTTGATCTTTCCGAGCTCACGGATGCGCTCCGCCGTCATCGCGGGATATGCGGTCGGAACGATGACGATCGGCACCCTGCCCTTCCATGCCCGCACAAAGCTTTCCACCTCGTCCGGCGTCTTCTGCCTGGAATGGATCAGGATCATATCCGCGCCGGCCTCCTCATAGGCCGCGGCCCGTTTCAGCGCTTCGCTCTCGCCCAATCCCGCGATCAGCGCTTCATCGCGTGCGATCACCAGGAAGCCGGCATCCTGCCGCGCCTGGCACGCGGCTTCGATCTTGCCCTGGAACTCCTCGATCCGCAGCAGATCCTGCCGGCCGTCGGCGACCAGGCTGGTCACCTTGGGGAACGACTTGTCCTCGATGACGACGGCGGAGGCTCCGGCGCGCTCATATTGCTGGACGGCGTGGATCACGTTGACGGCATTGCCGAAGCCGGTATCGATGTCGGCGACGATCGGCAGGTCGACGCGATCGGCCATGGCGCGCATCATGTCGAGGTGCTGCGTCATCGAAACCAGGCTGACATCGGCAAGGCCGTAGAGCGCCGAGAGTTCGAAGCCCGAGGCCCAGATGCCGTCGAACCCGGCCTCCTTCGCCAGTCGCGCCGAAAGCGGACTATGCGCCGCCATGATGTGGACGAGACCGGAACTGGCCATCCTGTCCCTGAGCAAGCGTCCTTTGCCGGCCATACTCTCGGCTCCTCCTGATAACAAACCGAGCCTCTGCCGGCCGGCCACCGACGATAAACCCCTTTCAGCCGTGATAGGCAAACAGTTCGATCGGGTCGCTGAAGCCCCGCACCGAATGTTCGCCGACGCGTTCGAGATCGAACTCGCCCTCGACCAGATCCGCGAACGCGCGCGACAGCAGCACCTTCCTGCCCAGTTGCTTGGTCAGGGCTTCGAGACGCGACGCCATGTTGACGGCGGGGCCAATGACCGTGAAGTCGAGGCGGGTGCGCGACCCGATATTGCCGTACATGACATCGCCGACATGGACGCCGATCCCGTAATCCAGGGGCGCGCGGCCGGTGGCGCCGTTGTTTTCGCTGAGCGCAGCCAAGGCCTCACGGGCCTCGGCCACGGCACGCAGCAGATCGGCGCAGGCCGAGGGCTTGGTGAGCGGAAAAATCGCGAGCAGGCCGTCGCCGATGAATTTCAATATCTCGCCGCCATGCCGCGCGATCGGCTCCGACAGCGCATCAAAATAACTGTTCAGGAGATCAATGACATCGTCGCGGGGCCAATTGTCGGAGATCCGGGTGAAGTCGCGCAGGTCGCAGATCATGATGGCGGCGTGCACCGTCGTCCCGCTGCCGCGCCGGGTGGCGCCGGCCAGCACCATTTCGCCGGCATGAGCGCCGACATAGGTTTCGAGCAACGTCCGCGCCAGCCGGTTCTTGATGCGGATTTCGCTGACCAGCGCCAGTACAGGCACCACCTTCCGCAGGCGCGCGACATGCGCGTCGTCGAACCCGCCGGGGCGATCGGTTGCAAAGGTCACGAGGTGCCGCTTGCCGAGCGTGTGATAGAGCGGCCACGCGACGTAATCGGTCAGGCCCTTGGCCCGCATCTCGTCGTAAATGGCATGCCGACGGCCCAGCGAGGGATCCTGGTCGAGCTTTTCGCGTACCTCGATGGCCCCCTCGTGGATTTCGTTGGCGGGACTGCCGATATATTCGGACCTCCCCCTGACATCATAATCGACCCGATCAATCGCGGCTTCGCGCATGCCGTCCGCCCACATCATCCGCGCGCCAAGCCATTGCGGATGGTGGATCAGGAAATGGAGCGTCGCCCGCTTGACGGGAATCCCCGCCCGCTGCAGACGCGAGCACAACTCGGCAAAGATATTGTCGATGAAGCGCTGCTCGCGCGTGCCACTTGTCAGCCACGACTCAATGTCGTCATCGGAACACGCGGTGCCGGGGTTGATCGTTGATGGCGAGTTCATTTCTTGCTCTTGGGGAAAGGTGGATCGACGATGGCATATATGTCGTGTCCCGCTCGACAACTTCAACCCGGTCTGCCGCAATAGGCTCGCGCGCCGGGCGACGCGATGCTCGTTGGCGAAAATTCGTAAAATTGTCGTCTAGCTGCGAAACAGTTGCGGGAGCGCGATGGTTACGCAAGTCGAACAATCCGCGACATCACCGGCACCTTGCGTCAAGGCTTCGTCGTATCGACCTTCTTCCAGGTCTGATCCGGATCGAACTGATAGATCCGTTTTGCGATTGCCTCGGTGCGTTTTCCGAGATCCTTCTCGTAGACGGTACCGGCGTGATTGACCACGAAGGTCACGACGCCGGAATTTCCGTATTCGGCCGGGTATGCGATCAGGCCGAAGCCGCCGATCATCTTTCCCTTGACGACGTAGTTGAGCGCGCCGCCCGGCGCATCCGATCCCTGCGCGGTCAAGATCCGGAAATAATAGCCGTGATAGGGCGCGGCCCGATCGCCGCCGGCCCTGTATCCTTCGGCGGAAGCCTGCGCCGCCAGTTCGCCGAGCGGACTGGGGTCGCTATCGTCGCGCCAGTACAATCCGTCCTTCTTGCCCGGCGTAGAGACGATGCGTTGCGCGTAAACGCCGACGCCGTTGCCGCGATCCTTCTCGGCATATTCGTTCTGGGCATCGACAAAGGCCAGCGAGGTCTGAATGGCGTCCAGTTCGTTGCGGCCGATGCGGCGGTACAGGATCTCGCGGCGACCGGCCGCCGGATCGAACTCCCAGCCGGTATTGTAGTTCACCAGGGGAATCGGAAACGGAAACTCGTCCGCACCGAGCACGAGCGTCGCCTTCTTGTTGCCCTCGGCCTTGACGGAATGCTTCGCATCATAGAGGGACAGGAAGCGCTGGCGTGCCTCCGCGTCAGCGACCTCATCTCCCGATTCGATGATGTCGGCCCCGTCCTTACCGAGCACCTGGAGCATCGCACTTCTCGTTCCGGTCTTGACGGCGGCCGCAAACGCCGCAGCGGCGTCTTCCGGCGACGGAAAGGCTTGCTGTCCCGGGGACGCCGACGTCAGCGCCACCGTTGCGGCGATCGTGACGGCGCAAAGCGAGGTAGCGCGATAGAGCGAGAAAGGCCGGTTCATCGCGCTACCTCCGATGTCGTGGGTATTCTTGGCGTGGGTATCCTTGCGCCGCCCGTGAGCCAGTCCGCGTAGGAGCGGAACTTCAATCCCAACCGTTCATAGTGGACACGGAGATACCCGTCCGCGCCGCGGGTCACGGCTTCCGGCACGAGGTCTTGCACTTCCTGCGCGATGACGCCGACATAGGCCTTGTCGCTGCCGTTATAGCTGAAGCGATAATAGCCGAGACCATTGGCGAGATGGCCGAGCAGGACGACATCGTGCTTCAGCGCGATATCGGAACGCCGGCCACCGCCGCCGCCACCGCGGAAACCTCCGCCTCCGCCGCCACCGCCGCGGAAGCCGCCGCCACCACCACCACGGCCCGCGAAAGCTGCGCCGCCACCTCGGGCGCCCATGCTCATCTGGCCCCGTGCCGACGCGACGCTGGCGGCGCGTGCGGATGACGCGCCGGCGAAGGCGCTGCCGCCGCCTCGGCCTGCGCCTCCGCGGGCTCGATCGGCCGTCGCCGCGCGATTGCCGCCGCCTTTGGCGCGATCACCGCCACCCTTGGCGCGGTCACCGCCGTTGGCCCGATCGCCACCCTTGGCTCGATCACCACCCTTGGCACGATCGGCGGCGCCGGCACGGTCGCCGCCGCGATCACCTGCCCTGTCGCCCGCGCGATCACCGGTGCGATCACCTGCGCGATCGCCGGCCCGATCGCCCGCACCGGGACGATCGCCGCCGGGCTTGAGCACCTGCTGCCCGTCGCGTCCTCGGAAATCCATGCGGTCGCTGACACCGGCCCGCGCGTTATTGTTGCCGAAACGGTTGGCGACATTCTGGTTTGCATATTTGACGCCCTGCCGATGGGCAGGGTTGTGCTGCCAGCCGTTACCGACATTGTTTATCTTGTTGTAGTGGTTGACGTAGACGTTGCGGTTGCCCCAGTTCACGCCGCCGCCCCAGTAATTGCCCCAACGCCCGATCGCCCAGCCCGCGCCGAATGCAAGGCCGGCGGCGACCACGCCGGCGCCGATATAGGACGGATAGCCGAAATAATACGGCGGATAGGAAGCATACGGCCATTCGCCGTAGACGGTGGCGGGATCGTAATAGGGCACGTACATGGTGTCGGGCTGCGCCTGCTCGATCACGATCACGTCCCTGTTGTCCTGCTTCTGGACGCTCACCTTCTGCTGCTTGTTGGTGACGAGCTTGTTGCGCGCCTGCGCTTTCGCGCGCAGCCGCTGGATCGCGTCCATCACGTCAGGCTGCTGTGCCAGCACGGCGTCGCCGAGATTCTTGGTCCAGTCGATCTTGTCGCTCATCATGGCGACGACATCGGGCGTGGAGACCAGCGCCTTGACGCTGTCGTCCCAAGCCTGCTTGTCGACCGCGGCCTTCAGCGCGTCGCCCTTCAGGCTCTTGTTGCCCTTGGCCCAGCGATCGGCCTGCACGACCTCAAGCGGATAGGTCGAAGCCGCCAGCACGTTGGCGAGCAGTTCATCCGGATACAGCGCGATCGGCGCGACCAGCGCCTCGAGTTGCTCGGGCTTCAATGTGACCTGTTCGGCAGGCGGCTGCACCGGCGCCTGGCTTGGCGCGGGCGGATTGGCGGGTGTCTGCGCCGGTGCGGCGACGGGAACAAGCAGCAGCGCCAGCGCGAACAGCACCTTGTTGCAACGAAACATTGTCGGCTCCATTCCTGTCCTGAATGGAAGCTTCGGTTGGCGCGAGGGCCCGAGGTTTGACAAAGATCAAGGGAAACCGCCTGCTCAGGTCGGCGTCTGCGCGTTTGGCACTCCGTTCTGCTGCGCTGCAAGGGCGAGCCGGCGGTCGTGGATCAGGTTTTCCAGCCGGTGCGCCGCCACATTCAGGGCGACGGCCTCGCGGGCCTCCTCCTCGCCGGCGATCTCTTTCCCCCGCTGACCCTGCAGCACGCGGTCTATTTCCCCTTCAATCTCGTCGAGTTCGGCCAAGCCGCTGCTCGCGCGAATGCGCCGTCCCAGCGCATAGAGCGCGTCCAGCGCCTCTTCCCGGCTCGGCGGACCTCCCGCCTGCAGGAATTTCCAGGCCGCCGCGATTGCAGAGGCCAGTCCGCCCAAGATCATCGGCGTGAGGAAAATGATGTTGCCCCATTGGTCGAGGAAACTCTCCTGCGTGCCGTTGTAGAAGGCGGCCGCGCCCGGATGCAGCGGAATGTAGGCGGACGCGTCGGTATCGGGCGTGGATATCTGGCCGAGCAGCGGATACTCCGGGATCAGGTCTCGCCGCGCATTCATCAGCGATTCCGTGAGATCCGCGATAACGTCGTTATCGAGCTTCTTCTGCGCGACCAGATAGAACGAGGTTCGCAGCGTCGTGACGTCATCCGCCGGGTTGGCCGGGGAGCCACGCAGCGTGCCCTTCGGCACATCGAAACTTTCGTAGGCGCGATCCTTTTCGGCAATGGCGCCGGCGGATTCGATCGGGATCAGCACCGGCCCCGATTTCGCGCTCGGCGGAAACAGGCCGCGCAGCAGCGTGAGGTATTTCTCGGCCAGCGGCATCATGATCAGGACCGCGCGCACCTCCTTCGCATCAAGCGCGCGGCGGACGTCCGCCGGCGCCAGATTCTTGAACGTCACGCCGGAACGCGTGAGGTCATACTCGTCGGTGAGGACCTTTATCAGCCGCCTGTTGCCATCGACGCCGATCACGCCGACGGCGACACGCTTCAGGCTCGCCATGTCGGTGATTGCAGAACCCGGCGGGGCGACCAGAAGCACCACGGCATGCGCCACGATAGCAACGGCCTGCGCCTGCGAGAGATCGCCGACGTCGCCCCTGACCACGGCAAGATCGACCTTGCCGGAGGAAAATGCGTTGGCCGCGTCGAGCGCGCTGCCCGCCTCGACCATGGAAAGCCGCACCGGCGCCTTCTGCTGCGCAAGCTTGCTCGCCAGCGCCGTCACCACCTTGCTGGCCTCGCCATCCAGAGAACCCACCGCGATCGTCAGCGTGGTCGGCTTGGAATACCAGCGCCACGCAAACAGGCTGGCTCCCCCGGCCAGAATGACGACTCCGGCAACCAGCATGACCCGCATCCAGGTAGGTAATTTGGCCGGGTCCATGCGCGTTCACTCGATCAATGCGGAATCGACAGCAACGCGCCTGGCGCGGACTGTGACCCAAGGATAGGATCAATCGAGAATGTCGAAAGGATTGATCCAGATCAAGAGATCTCGGCGCTGCCGCTGGATGCCCGGCAAACAGCGCTGGAGGAGTCATGTCGAGCGCAATCATCGTCGTCGCAACTACGGCATCCTTGCGCCCGCGCCGGGCGCCAGCGGCAACCGGATGCGAAACGCGGCGCCCTGCTCGGCCCTGTTCTCCACGAAAATCTGCCCGTCATGCGCCTCGACGATGGTCCGCGCGATCGACAGCCCCATGCCCATGCCGTTCGGCTTGGTCGTAAAGAACGGTTCGAAAATCTCGTCGTTCTTGCCGGCCATGATTCCCGGACCATTATCGACGATCTCGATTTCCGCCAGATCGCGATCGCGGGCCGTCCGCACCGTGACCCTGCGCCGCGATTTATCGAGCATAGTCATGGCATCGGTCGCGTTCAGAACCAGATTGAGCAAGACCTGCTGCAGCTGAACGCGGTCGCCCCGCACCAGCACCGGTTCCGCGGACAGAACGCTTTCAATGGTCACCTCTTTGGCGTGGGCCAAGCCCGAAACGAGATCGAGCGCCTCGGTGATGACTTCGTTGAGGTAGATCTCCTTCTCTTCGAACGGCGCCCGCATCAGAAGACTGCGCAGCCGCCGGATCACTTCGCCGGCGCGCTGGTCGTCGCGTCGGATATCGGAAAGGATCTCCTTGAGCTCCTTCATATCGGGCGATGGCTGGGCGAGCATCAGCGCGGCCGTCTCGGTGTTGACGAGGATGGCGGCGAGCGGCTGGTTGAGCTCATGCGCGATCGAGGCTGTCAGCTCTCCTGCCATGCTGTAGCGGTTTGCGTGCGCCAGCTCCGACATGCGCCGGCGGGCCTCGACTTCGGCAAAGTGGCGGCGACGGCGCTCGTAGAGCAGAACGGAGATCAGCGTCGCCTGCAGCAGGACGACCAGGCTGACCATGGCGATCTGCCAACGGTAGGTTTCCCAGGCGGACGGTTGACGAAAGAAGATCTGGCTGTTGGGAGGCAGCAAACTCTCGCTGATGCCCCATCGCTGCAATTGCCGCCAGTCAAACTTCGGCGCTGCATACCGCGTCGGCGACAATCTGATGTCACCAGCCTTCTCGCCGCCGAGGATACGGACGGCGACATCAGCCGTTCGTCGGCTGCCTTCGGCCACCGAATGCATGGGCCCGCCGACCAGTTCATCCCCGAAGAAGCCGTCGTCATAGGAGAAAATCGGGGCGTTGGCGACAGCATGAAGCTTCTTCAATGCGCTGTCGCCCTCGTGGACGACACCCGCCGCATCGACGTTCATTAGCCCCCAGAACAGTGCGGTATGTGGCGGCAATGCAGACGCCGTCACGAGAAAGTCCTGAAACGGGATGTTGTCCGTCCAGGAGAACTCGACGCGGTTCTCAAACGGCGGCATGTCCTTGCGTATTTCCCCGAGCCAGAACCGTTCATTGGGGGACGTTCCGATGACGACGATGATCTTCTTCGTTTCGGGCAAGACCCTGAGTATGTTCTCAAACGAGGCGGAGAAGTCGTGAGATACGGAGACGACGGTGTCGTTTTCGCCGAGACGCGCGAAGTCGACCCGGCGCTGCTCGATAGCGGTAATGACCACGGGTGTCGTTGGAAATAGCTGATCTCTCTGCCGCTGCACGAAGCTGGCGGCCGGCCCCCCCACGCAAACGATCAGGTCGGGAGGATTCCTGGCGCCGAGCGCCATCAGGTAATTCACGAACGGGGCTTCCGCGTCCTTGTCACTGGATCTCGCGCTGACCAGCGAATGATTCTGAATATCCAGCGGCCATGGCGACTGCCGGATAAGTTCGGTACCGATGGTCCTGGCGTATTCGGCCCACGGTCTGAAATCCTCTCCGAAGGAATGCAGAATCATGACCCGCTTCGGCTCGGGCGTTGCGGCCTGAGCGAACGCCTCGAAAGCGCAGAACGTGGTCAGCAACACAAAGAAGCACCGTACCAGTGCGATCCGGTGCCTCTCCAGAGCTTTTACCCACCTGCGGCGGTTCACTGCCCGCATCCTGCGATAGACCGCGCGAACTGCCATAGCAGCATGTTTCCGTGCGCGTGGAAACTGCGGCCGAGCACCACCCTTGCCGGAGCCTGTTGAGGGGAAGCTAGGGCGCGGGGCAGCGCGCGTACTTGATTTCCATGCCCGAGATGCCCGGAAACAGCCGGATCACGGTATTGGCATCGACTTCCTTGAGGCTGAACTGCACATTCTGCAGCATGATGTCGGAGGCGCAGGCAGCGAGCAGGTTGATATCAGTACCATCGACCTTTTTTGCCTTGATCCGACAGCGTCCGTACTTGCCCGTGATGTGGTCGCCCTCGATGATGAAGCCGCCGCCATAAACGTCCGACGAGTCGGCGAAGCTCACTTGCGGACCCTTGCGCACAAAAACCTTGGCGCAATTGTCGGCGTCGCCCGCCCATGCGCCGTCGAGATCGAAGGCAAACGCCGAGCCAGACAGCCCGAGCGACGCGCTGATCAGACCCATCGCAATCGCGGCGCTAGCAGATAAACGTTTCATGTTATTTCACTCCCCTCAGTGACCGCTCATCACCAGCGTCTTGATCGGCAGCAACAGCGCCTGGATGCGCAACAAGAGCGCATGTACCAGCGCGGTCGCGTCGACGGCATGAAGCGCAAACCCTTTCAGTTTTCCAGTCTTCGGGTCAGCGATCGCATCGTGGTTGCTGGTATAGGCATTGACGATACAGCTTGAGCCAGGCGTCACGCCTTCCAGCCCGCCCTTGTAGAGCGGTTCAAGGAACGCGAGGATCGTCCCCGGCTGCCGCAAGCTTTGCGGATCGACCAATTGCTCGCCAGAGCGAAACTGCCCTGCGGCGATATAGTCCTGCACGGTCGTGACCACGAGCGGAATGATCACCCACGGCCGTGAGATGCAGGTCGCTTCCGCGATCATGCCCGGCTTCATCACCTGCGCTTCGATCTGCCCGAAGCCAGCCTGCAGCGTGTTGCGCCCCGCGCCTTCGGGGATCAGCACGCCGGCCGGTCGCATCATCTGGTTGACGACGTCGCCGGCGCGCACCAGGAATTGCTCGACGCGACCGTCAACGCCGGCCCGCACATAGGTCTTGTCGAGATCGACCTGCGCCTGCGCCAGTTCCGCTTCAGCGCTTGCCTTCTCGGCGGGCAGCAGCGTCGAGACCCGCAACGCGGCCGATTCCCTTACAGCGTTGGCCGCATCGAGGCCGGATTGCCGCTGGTCAACCATCACCTGCAGCTTCTCGATGTCACGCTGTGGCACGATGCCGGGATTGCGGCGCTGCAGTTCGGTCTTCACCTCCAGCTCATCCCTGGCCTGCTGCAAGGAGGCCTTTGCCTCGCCGACCTGAGCCTCGGTCTTCACGACATCGGCGCGCGCGTGGATCAGCGTTGCATCGACTTCGGCAACCTTGCGCCTGGCGGTTTCCAGCGCCGCCGCCTGCTTCGAGCTGTCGAGCCGGAACAGGATATCGCCTTTCTTCACGTCCTGGGTGTAGCCGACGTTGACTTCGGCGACGCGGCCGGAGCCTTCGGGCAGGATCGGTATGGTTCGGAAATAGATCGCCGCGGAGGTGGTCGAGGGATGGAAGTAGAAGATCATGGTGATCAGCGAGACCGTAAGCATCAGGCAGCCGGTAATGCCCCAGCGCAGTTCATACCAGACCGAGAAGAAGGTGATCTCCTTGCCGAACCGCTTGCCCTGCCGATAGCGGCGGTAGAGATAGTCCGGGACGATCGTCACAAGCGAGCAGATCATCAGCTCAAGCATGGCTGCGTACCTCCTCCTTGGCGGCCGGCTTGGCGCCGGCGTGCGCGACCGGAGGCTCGTCGAGATCGGGTTCAGGCTCAGGCTTGGCATCCGGAGCGCCCGGCGTGGCATCGGCAATGCGCTCGACCGATCCGGCGATGCTGCGCAGCGGCGAACCGAAATCCGGAAGGTCGATCATGGCGAGCAGCAGGCCCGCGATCCAGAAAATGTGCATATGGGTAAAGAGCGAGATCAGGCCGAGAACCGCCACGATCTCGAACTGCAGCTTGTGGGTCCTGTGCGCCATGCGCTCCGGCAGGCTGTGCAGCTTCCAGTACAGCGTACCTACCCAGAGAATGGTCCCGACGAGAAAGAGACCCATCACCACCATCAGGGTGTCCGACCCGTCCGGGCCGGGAATGAAGAACGGCAGATGGTGGGGGGCTAACGGATGCATCTGGTCGCTCAAATCTGTTCTCCCGTAGATCGCCCGCGCCACAACAGTGCGGAGCGCTCCCGGATTTTGCTTGATTTGGATCAAGAAGTGCCCGGCGCAAGCGATCCTAGCTTGAACCGAGCAGAGTTGGCCAGAGGCTACTGCGGAGCGATTGGACATGTCCAAGATCGACGACCTGATCCCCAACGCAAGGGAAATTCAGCAGCAGGCAGCGCACAAGGAAGCCCAGAAGGCCGATGAGCACGCCAAGCGCTTTGCCGCTGCCGAAGCCGAAAAGCATGCGCTGATCGAGCGGCTCAGCAAGCCGTCGGGCCTGTCCGAGGAAGAGAAGGTCAAGCTCGCCTCCACCGTGATCCAGCGCGCGGTGCGAAGCGGACTGTCCGAAGTGCAGGTCTACCGCTTCCCGAATTCGCTTTGCACCGACCATGGACGCGCCATCAACCAGATGGAGAGCGGCTGGGAAAAAACACTGCGGGGTATCCCAAAGGAAATCTACCAGCTCTGGAGCGACTACCTGCAGCCACGCGGATACCGCATCCGCTACCAGATCATCGAATTCCCCGGCGGCATGCCGGGCGATATCAGCATCACCTTCAGTTGGGGCGGCTAGGCGTTCCATATTGCACAACGGATCATTGCACATGGCCAAGGAAGACACCAAGGACGAAACTCCTTCGAAGATGAAGCGGAAGGAATATGAGAAGGAGCTGCGCAAGCTGCAGGTCCAGCTCTGCCATCTGCAGGATTGGGTGAGAGAAAAGAAGCTGAAGGTGATCATCCTGTTCGAGGGCCGCGACGCCGCCGGCAAGGGCGGCACCATCAAGGCCCTGACGGAGAAGGTGAGTCCGCGGGTTTTCCGCGTCTGCGCCCTGCCCGCGCCGTCCGACCGGCAAAAAAGTCAACTGTTTGTGCAGCGCTACATCGAGCAGTACCCCGCCGGCGGCGAGATCGTGATTTTCGACCGCAGCTGGTACAACCGCGCCGGCGTCGAGTATGTCATGGGCTTCTGCAGTCTGCAGGAGCACAAGCGCTTTCTGGAATTGTGTCCGATCGTCGAGAAGTTCGCCGTCGACGCCGGCATCATCCTGATCAAGCTGTGGCTCGAGGTCGGAATGGAGGAACAGGAACTCCGCTTCAATGCCCGTATCGAGGATCCGCTGCGGCAGTGGAAGCTGAGCCCGATGGATACCGAATCGTTCGGCCGCTGGTACGATTATTCGCGGGCGCGCGACATGATGCTGGAGGCTACCGACACCAGGCACGCGCCATGGCGCCTGGTCCGCTCCGACGACAAGCGGCGCGCGCGGCTCAACGCCATCGCGCACATCCTTCAGGTGATCCCGTACAAGAAGATCGCGCGCGACAAGGTCAAGCTGCCGAAGCGATCGCACAAGGGCCGCTACGACGACCAGGCCAGCCTGCGCAGGATGAAATTCGTCGAGGAACGCTATTGAAGCGTGCGGGAGCCGCCCAGGGCAGGCTCCCGCGCTCGTTGATCATTGCATCACGATGGTGACGCCGCCGACCGCCGCCGAGGCTTCAACGCCGACCCGCGGTCCTGAGAGCTGCAGGATCACGCCATTGGCGTTCTGCAACTGCACGCCGCCGGCCCCAGCCGCGAGCGCACCGCCCGCTCCACCCACGGCATATGTGCCGGCCAGATCGCCGGCGCTACGCAGGTTTATCGCCCTGCCCGTGAACTTGCTGGTCGAGGCGCCGATGGTGAAGCCGACGCTCATGCCCGACACCGTGAACGGGTACTTTTTGCCGCGGAAGCTGAGCACGCCCTTGCCACCGCCGACACCCACGATGAAGCCGCCCTTGGTGAAGACGACGGCCACCTGGCCGACTTCGGCAAGGCTTGGCGCCGCCATGCCGGCCGAAGCCAAAAATCCCAGCGCGGCTACCAGCATCATCCTTCGGTATTTCGTCATTACGCTTCCCCTCCAAGTTTTGAGCCCGGTTTGAATTGCCGCGCTGCCGCCCCGCCGTCGAATAACCGAGCGATGCTGTGCCGGGCGGATTTGGACACCTGCACGGAGCGTGGCGATGCTCGTGCAGGCTCAAGTGGCGGACCTTGATTCAAGTCAACGAAAGCCGGTCTTGAGATCACGCGGGCCTGAGGTCGCCGAGCACGCTGTCCATCCGTTGGGTCCAGTTGGCGCTGTCGGTCTTTTCCGCCAACCCGTCAGCCTGCAGGACGTCGCGGACCTGCCCGCGGGCGCCGACGATCTGGAATGCGATGCCGCGCGCGGCGAGTTCGCCATGGAGGTCGTGCAGCATCCTGGCGCCCGCCAGATCAATGAACGGGGACGACGAGAGACCGCAGACGACCAGTTTCGTGCCTGGCGTCGCACCGACCTTTGCGAGCACCGTGTCCAGGACGGTTTCGGCGTTGATGTAGAGCAGCGACGCTTCGGGACGGAACGCGACGATGCCGGCGAGCGGCTCGACATCCGGGTTTCGCGCGCTGTCGGCGTAGCGCCCGGTGCCGGGCAGCCGGCCGAGGAACGCCACGTTGGGGTGCGACGCCCGCGCCAGCAGCAGGAAGATGGAAGCGAGCGCGGCCAGCAAGATACCCTGGAGAATGCCGAGCAGCAGCACCGACCCGAGCGCAATCGCCGCCGCATAGAAATCGATCCGGCTGATCCGCCACATGCGAACGAGAGCTGCGACATCGATGAGCTTGTAGACAGCGGTAAAGACGATCGCCGCCAGCACCGCCTTGGGCAGGTTCGTCAGCAGGCCGGTCAGGAACAATAGGCAGATCGCCAGCGTGACCGAACAGATGATCAGGGCGAGCGGCGTGCGGGCGCCGGCCTGGTCATTGACGGCGGATTGCGACAATCCGCCCGCTACCGGATAGCCGTACCCCAGCGAGACCGCGAGGTTGGCGGCGCCCAGACCCAGGAACTCCTGCCGCACGTCGAGGGCATAGCCATGCTTGGCGGCAAAGCTTCGCGCAGCCGAGACGCCTTCGATATAGGCGAGCAGCAAAATGCCGGCGGCGAGCGGAAACAGTTCGTCCGGTTCCAGCAACCCGAAGGTCGGCATGGCGAGACTCGGCAATCCCTTCGGTATCTCTCCGGTGACGGCGACGCCGAGTGCCGGCAGCCCAAGGACCGTCGCCACGACGATCGACAGGATGACAACGCCAAGCCCGACCGGTCTTCCCGGCAGGAACCTTGCGCCAAGAAGCAGCAATACAATCGCAGCAAGGCCAACCGCCAGAACGATCATATGCATGTCGCCAAGCTGGCTCACAAGCTTGACGGCACGGTCGAAAAAATTCCGTCCGCCGCCTGCGACGCCGAACAGGCTCGGCAACTGCGTCATGATGATGGTGAGGCCCGCGCCGGCCTTGAAGCCGACGAGGATGCTGTCGCTGACCAGACGCACGAGCATGCTGAGGCGGAACAACCATGCGATCAGGCAGAGCAACGCGACCGCGACCGCGGCCAGGCTTGCGATCTGCGCGTAGCGGACTGCATCGCCGGCCGCCAGCGGTCCGACCGTTGCCGCGATCATCAGGGAGATAGCCGAGGTCGGGCCGACCGCCAGTTGCCTGGAGGAGCCGAGCAGCGCATAGCCGATGCCGCCAAGCATGTAGCCGTAAACGCCGATCTGCGGCGGCAGGCCGGCAAGCGCCGCATAGGCCAGCGAGACCGGGATCGCATAGGCCGCGAGCGTGACGCCGGCAATGATGTCGGGTCGCAGCCACGAGGCATGGTAGCCGGCGAGCCACTCGACGGGTGGAAGAAACCTTGACCACTTCGATTTCATGACTAGCGCCCTAGTTAAGCGCTGCGCCACCGCCGCCGGACAGGACGTTCCGAGCAAGGCCTTTTAGCAGTACACGCGCCGATGAACGGCTCGCATCGATAGTATGCTGCGCTCATGATGGCTATAAGCGCCGCCCCTGCTCCGATCCGGATTGATTTGAATCAAGCGCTCCGCGGAATTGGCGCCCTCAGGGTGCCACGCCAGGCGGAGAAGAGCCCGAAGGCCGGCCCCCTACCCAAGACCGGCGGCGGCCCTTCTTACCGGTTCTATCAGCGACTCCGCGGGGAATGGCTTTGTCAAATAGGCCAGACAGCCGGAAGCCATCGCCGCCATTCGCGTCGCATCGCTGTCGTTCCCGGTGATGTAGATCACGGGCAGGAAGACGCCTGCGTCCGCCAGCTGATGGCGCAGTTCGATGCCCGATCCATCGCCGAGATTGATGTCGAGCACGAGGCAAAACGCCTCCGTGAAATCATCATGATCCTGCAGGGCTCTTGCTGTTTCGAACGGCACGGTATCAAAGCCATGCTGCTTGAGCAGCCGCCGCACGCCCTTCAGCATCGAAGGGTCGTCGTCGACAACAAAAACCGCTTTGCTCTGGCCCACGATAACTTGCCTTCGGTTCATAGACCGGCACAGGCCGGGACTATCGGCAAACCCGCAAGACAGACGCTGGTTCCCGAGGAACCCGCGCCCGTTCATTTACGTTCCGCAGGGCTCCCAGCTGCTACGACGCGATAGGCTACTCCCCGCGGAGGACATTCATATTGTCCTTTCGGACACCCGCAAATACGGCCGCATCTCAACATTCGACTTTTGGATGCATCAACGTTCACTCCTGAGTACGCCGAACCGCTCCGCCATCGTGACCAGTTCGGCGAGGGACTGCACCTTCATCTTTTCCATCACCTGATGGCGATGCGCCTTGATGGTGCGCTCCGTCGTTCCGAGCTCATGCGCGATCTGCTTGTTGAGCTTGCCGCGCACGACGAGATCGAGCACCTGACGCTCCCGCGCCGTCAATGCGGACAGCAGCGCCTGTAGCTCCTTCAGTTTTTGCTGCTCGGCGCGCAAGATAGCGTGCCGCGCCATCGCACGCTCGATGGCGCCAAGCAACTCTTGCGGCTCCACCGGCTTGGTGAGAAAATCCTCCGCGCCCGCCTTGATGGCGCGCACGGTCGTCGGCGTATCGGCATAGCCGGTCAAGAACACGATCGGCAGCGTGGAGCCGAGCGCGTTGAGGCGGCCCTGCAGCTCAGGCCCGCTGAGGCCGGGTATTCGCACGTCCAGCAGGATGCAGCCGGGCTCGTCGTCGCTGGGCGGGTGGTCGAGCAATTGTTGCGCCGACGGATAGGTCGCGACCTGATAGCCGGCGAGCGCCAGCCGCCGTTCGATCGCGGTGCGAAAGGACGCATCATCGTCGACCACATGAACGCGCCCCTGCATCCCTCCTCCTATGCAGCCAGCGGCAAGGTGAAATGAAACGCCGCGCCGCCGCCGCTCTGGTTCTCCGCCCAGATCTGTCCTTTGTGGGCGAGAATGATGGTGCGCGCAATGGAAAGCCCGATCCCCATACCCTGAGTTTTAGTAGTGAAGAAGGGATCGAATACCTGCGCAAGCTTGTCGGCAGGTATGCCAGGCCCGGAATCGACAATCGAGATCACCGCCGACGATCCTCCGTTCAGTTCGGTACGGCAGATGACGGTGCGGCCGTACGGCAGTACCGCCATCGCGTCCATGGCGTTGACGACGAGGTTGAGGATCACCTGCTGCAACTGGATCGGATCGCCCTTGATGCGCAGCATGCCCGGAGCGGCCTGCAGATACAGCGCGACATTGCGCGCCGATGCCTGGACCGAAAGAAACTTGAACACCTCGCCTATGATCTCGTTGAGATCGATATCCCTCGTCTCGAACGGCGTGCGCTTGAGGAAAGCGCGCAGGCGGCGGATCACCTCACCGGCGCGCTGATCGTCGCGCTTGATGTCGGCGAGGATCTCCCTGATCTCGCCGAGGTCGGGGTTGTCGGATTGCAGGATCAGTTCTGCGGTCTCGGCATTGGTGAGGATCGATCCCAACGGCTGATTGAGTTCGTGGGCGATCGACGACGATAGTTCGCCGGTCGTTGCCTGCCGATTGACATGCGCAAGCTCCGTCATCCGCTCGTTCGATTCCATTTCGGCGTGCTGTCGCAGGTGGCGCTCATGGAGCAGGAACGTGATCAGCCCCGCCTGGATCAACAGCGCCGATACGATGGCCAGGCTCTGCCAGCGGTATTGTTCGAGGAATGTCGGTTCGTGAAAACGAACTTCGCTGCCGGCGGGCAGGCTCGCCTCGCTGACGTTCCAGCGCTGCATCTGCTTCCAGTTGAAGAGCGGCCTGGAGTCTCGTGTGATCGGCGGAATATCTCCTGCCTGCTCACCACCCAGAATGCGCAGCACGAGTTTGCCCGCGTCTGCTCCGATATCGCGCCCCGTCAGGCTGTGTCCGCCGATCGCACCAGCGTCCAGGAGTGGTTCGGCTCCAACCACGATCGGGCGGTTGGCCTTTTCGGCGATCAATCGCAGGGCGTTGGCCGGTGGATAATAGGTGCCCGCGCCGTCGGAAAACACGCCCGAATAGACGATGGCGCTACGCTCGGGCAAATCGGCAACTCGCTTCAGGATCTCCGCCATCTTCAGCCCGACCAGATCGATCACCTTGAGGCCGGATGTCGCCGCTGGAATCTCATCGCCCCAGTGCCGGAAGAGCGACTGCCGGTCCCAGCTGTCGCCGACCAGGACGATGGTGTCGAGAGCGGGGACCACGGCACGCGCGCTTGTGATCGCATCCGCCAGGGAATTTCTGATGACCACCCCGGTGACGTTTGCGAGCCACCCCAGCCTGGCCAGTTGGACTGCCTCCAGCATCGCGAAAACAACCGGCGTGCCGGGCCATAACTCCTCGCGCCAGCGCAAGGTGTATTCAAGCGTACCGGGGCCGTTTGCCACGATGACGTCGATCTTCCTGTCCCGGTACTTCTCCTTGAGGTACCGCTTGAGGACTTCCTCATAGGCCGCTCCGCCGAACCGCGTCAGATCGAGGTTCTCGCTGTAGGTCGTGAAGCGCCCATCGGCGTCCAACACCTCCCGCAACCCTGCGGACAGCGCATAATAGAACGGTCCACGCAGATTCGACTGGTCGAGCACGAGAACGGAATGCGGCCGCCCTTCCTGCGCGGTCAGACAAGCAGGCAGCAGCAGCGCGAACAAACCAACAATAAACACTCTAGCCGCAATTGCCTTGATCATGCGCCTGGGACCCATCGAGTTGCAGGCGAAACCAACTAACAATCCAATCCTAACACCCTGCTATTTCGGGGAAAACCTGCAGTTGCCGTCAAACCGGGACGTGGCAGTCATATTGACACACATCTCTCCGCCGCCGCACCTTAAGGTTAACCTGTCCTTTGGGACAATGGACCGCCCGGCGCTGATCGGGAGAATGCCTGCATTGTGCGTGGGTTTTCGCGGGATGCGACAGCGGCGTCGCATTTGGGAGTACGAAAATCGAGGCCACCACCCTTCGAAGGAGATGGTCCATGTTTGCCCGCTTTAGCGACACAGCCACCGAGTTTCCGGGAATTTTCGGAGAGAGCCCCGTCCAGAATGATTTATCGCGACGGGTCAATTTGAATGAATTCAGCTACAAGAAGGGGACGGAAATCTTCGGCGAGAGGGAGCCGGCCGATTATGTCTACCAGGTCGTGAGCGGCGCGGTACGGAGTTACAAGCTGCTCTCGGATGGCCGCCGCCAGATCGGCGCCTTCCATCTTGCCGGCGACATCTTCGGACTGGAGATCGGAACCGATCACCGCTTCACCGCCGAGGCCATCATCGATACCACCGTGCGCCTGATGAAGCGGCGCAGCCTCGAACTCGTCGCCGATCACGACGTGGCCGTTGCGCGCAATCTGCTCAGCATGACCACCACCAATTTGCGACACGCCGAGGACCATATGCTGCTGCTCGGACGCAAGACGTCGCTGGAGCGCGTCGCGGCCTTCCTGATCGAGATGGACCGGCGATCGACCGCCGCCGGCGTTCTCGCGCTGCCGATGTGCCGGCGTGACATCGCCGACTATCTCGGACTGACGCTGGAAACCGTGTCGCGCGCATTGTCGCGGCTGCACGGTCTTCAGATCCTCGATTTCATCGGCAACAACCAGCGCCAGATCGTGCTCCGCGACCGAGAAAAGCTGGCAAGCTTCGACCTGCAGAACTGAGCGGCCCGGTCGAGCGGGGCTGCGGCCTCACGCGTTGTCCTGGAGCGCGGTCGGGTGCGCAACCGCGGCCGCGGGCGCCTTCGCCCCGTCGTCGCGGACCCATGCCGTCAGCAATTCCCAGGCCACCGCCAGGATGATCGGCCCGATGAAGAGGCCGACAATGCCGTGCGCCAGCGTGCCGCCGATGACACCGAGGAAGATGACGAGCGATGGCGTGGTCAGGCCGCGTCCCATCACGATCGGTTTTAACACATTGTCGGCGAGTGAGGCCGGCAGCAGGCACGCCGTGATCAGGAGCGCCACCGCAACGGACTTGGTCACCCAGACCCAGATCAGAACGGGAATCACGATGACGGCCGATCCGATCTGAAGGATGCCGAGCATCATCACGGCGAAGGCCAGCAGCCCCGCCTTTGGGACGTCGGCCAGTTTCAGGATGATCCCGATCACCAGCCCCTGCGCGACGGCAATGCCGATCACGCCCTGCGCGACCGAGCGGATGGTCGCGCCCGCCAGCACCAGAAAACTCTCGCTCCGGTCGGCGACCACGCGGGACAGGAAGCGCTCGCTGGCCGCCACCAGCCGCGGCCCGGCCGGAAGCAGGAAGCCGGTGAGCGCGACCGCGACCAGGAACTTGAACGTTCCGACCCCGGCGCCGCCGGCAAGGCCCAGCATCGTGCCGGCCATCGGCTTGAGGTGCGGAGCGAACTCGCGCAGCGCCGAACGAAGATTGGTCGAGGCCTGGTCCCAGAGGACGGCAAGCTGCGGGCCGATGACCGGCCAGTCCTTGACGCCAATGGGCGGCGTCGGGACCGTTAGCGTGCCGGCCTCAAGCTGCGCGGCAAATCCGCGAATCCCCTCCACGGCGCCGAGGCCAAGCCACGTCGCGGGGCCGATGACGATGCCAAGATTGATAAGGGTCAGAACCGTCGCCGCCAGCTTCGGGCGGTCACCAAGCAGACCCGACAGCCACCTGAATACCGGATAAAGCGCGACGGCCAGGACCACGCTCCAGGCGAGGATCGGGATGAACGGCCGCAGCACGACGAACGACCAGTAGATCAGCAGCGCCAGCAGCGCGAGCCGGACCGCGAGCTGGATTTCGTCCTCTCCAGCGAGAAGCTGTCGAATAGGTCGCACGCGGCCCCCCATGTCTGGCACGGCCAAGAATTCCGCCTGAGGTCCCGGATCGGCTTGATTCAAATCAAGGGTCGCCAGCCAGCCTCGGCCGTAACCTTGATCAAAGTATCAGCGGTATCGAGGAGAGGTTTGCAACATGGCTGCGAAGATCGACGACCTGATTCCGAACGCGAAACAGATCCAGAAAGAGGCCGCCCTGAAGGAAGCCCAGAAGGCCGAGGAACACGCCAAGAAACGGGCAGCAGCGGACGCCGAAAAGCAAAAGCTGATCGACAAGCTCGCCCAACCCTCGGGGCTGTCAGAAGATGAAAAGGTCAAGCTCGCCGCCACCGTGATCCAGCGCGCGGTGCGCAACGGGCTGTCGGAGGTCGAAGTCTATCGTTTCCCGAATTCGCTCTGCACCGACCGCGGCCGCGCCATCAACCAGATGGAAAAGGGATGGGAAACGACGCTGACGGGCATTCCAAAGGAAATCTTCCAACTCTGGTCGGATTACCTGCAGCCGCGCGGCTACCGCATCCGCTACCAGATCGTCGATTTTTCCGGCGGCGTGCCCGGCGACATCGGTGTCACCATCAGCTGGGATGGTTGACTTTTTCAGTGAGCTATCGGCCAGCCAGCGCGGCGACCCGCGGACTGCTTCCTCCAATGCATCGGTCATTGAGGGGTGAGCGTCCGCGGGGGTTTCGCTCTGCCCATTTAGCTGCTCTTGGGCGCGAATGCTCCCGTCATCGCCTTCATGGTGGACTCGCCCAAATTCCTCGCCTGATCAGTCATTGTACGCATCTGGTCCTGGAAAAATTCGGACTGGATCTTCATCGAATCCTTCACGTCCTTTGACTTGATCAGCTTGTCGCAGAGGTCGAAGGTCGCGGTCACGTTGCGCTGCATGAGGTCAAAATATTGTTTGGCGTGACCGCCAATGGGCAACTGCGCCGAAGGCAGGTTCTTCTCCAGCATCTGAAAATAATCCGCATTGGCCTTCCGAAGCCGGTCGAGATTTTCGGCCAGCATGGTTCGAATGCCTTCTGGGGACATCGCTTGCTCTGACATCGCGTTCTCCTTCCTTGGGCCATCGGTTTCAATGTCGCGCACGAGGAACCAGAGCCTTGACGCAGATCAAGGTGACGATGCGCGGCGGGGTGCCATTTTTGCGAAGACACCTCCGATCGCATGCCGGAGTCCGACCATGAAATCCGTTTCCGCCGAAGAAGCCGTAGCGATGATCCCTAACGGCGCGAGCATCATGGTCGGTGGCTTCATGGCCGTCGGCACGCCGGTCCGTCTGCTCGACGAACTGGTGCGGCAGAAGAAATCCGGCATCACCCTGATCAGCAACGACGCGGCCGTCCCCGGCAAGGGCGTCGGCAAGCTGTTCGACGATGGGCAGGTGTCGAGCATGATCGGCACCCATATCGGGCTGAACCCGAAAGCGCAGCAGCAGATGCTGGCCAACCAGATCAAGGTGGACCTGATCCCGCAGGGCACCTTCGTCGAGCGCATCCGGGCCGGCGGCTGCGGCCTCGGCGGCGTGCTGACACCGACCGGCGTCGGCACGCTCGTCGAACAGGGCAAGCGGAAGATCGAGGTCAATGGCAAGACGTTCCTGCTCGAGACCGCGCTGCGCGCCGATTTCGCGCTGGTACATGCCTTTCTGTCCGACTATGTCGGCAACCTCTCCTATGCGCTGACGGCGCGCAACTTCAATCCCGTGATGGCGATGGCCGCCGATACCGTGATCGTCACGGCCGAGCACATCGTGCCGGTCGGCGTGATCGGCCCGGATCATGTCGTGACGCCCGGTCCCTTGGTCGATTACCTCGTCGCGAACGGGTGACCCATGGATGCACAGACCATCATCGCCCGCCGCGTGGCGCAGGAGCTTCGCTCCGGTAATCTCGTCAATCTCGGCATCGGCATTCCGACGCTGGTGGCCAACTACGTACCCGCAGGACTGAACGTATTCTTTCAGTCCGAGAACGGGCTGATCGGCACCGGGCCGATCCCGGAACAGGGCATGGCGCATCCGCTGCTGACCGATGCCGGCGGCAGGCCGATTAGCGCGCTGCCTGGTGCTGCGATATTCGACAGCGCGATGTCGTTCGGCCTGATCCGCGGCGGTCACGTCGACATCACGGTACTGGGTGGCCTGCAGGTCGATGCTGGCGGTCACCTCGCCAACTGGATGATTCCGGGCAAGATGGTGCCGGGAATGGGCGGCGCGATGGATCTCGTGACCGGTGCCAAGCGCGTCATCGTCGCCATGCAGCATGCGGCCAAGGGCAAGTCGAAGATCGTCGCCAAATGCAGCTTGCCGCTGACATCGGCACGTCCCGTCGACATGGTCGTGACCGATATGGCCGTCATTGCCTTTCCCGACGGCCGGGCCACGCTGGTGGAGACGGCACCCGGCATCGAGGTCGCAGAGGTTCTGGCGGTCACTGAAGCCGAACTCGTCATTCCCGACGAAGTCTCGGTAATGAAGCTGTGAGCCGAAGGCGCCGCGGACGATATCGCTGCGATCGCCCTCAATCGATGATGTGGTAGCCGCCGTCGATATAGAGCACGCTGCCGGTGATCAGCTTGGCGCCGTCGAGCGCGAGGAAAGCGGTCGCCTTGCCGACATCGTCAATACTGACCAGGCTGCGCGCCGGCGCCTGCGACTGCGCCTTGTCCATCAGTTCGTCGAACTCGGGAATGCCCGACGCCGCGCGGGTCGCGAGCGGCCCCGGCGAAATCGCGTGGACGCGGATGCCCTTGGGGCCGAGTTCGGCCGCGATGTAGCGCACCGCGGCTTCAAGCGCGGCCTTGGCGACACCCATCACGTTGTAGTTCTTCACCACCATCTGGCTGCCATAATAGGTCATGGTGAAGATGGTGCCGCCGTTCTTCATCAAAGGTTCCGCCAGATGCGCCATGCGCATGAACGACCAGCAGGACACGTCCATGGTTTTCCGGAAGCCTTCGCGGTCGACATCGACCACCCGGCCGTGCAGCGCGCCCTTGGGCGAGAAGGCGATGGAATGGAGCAGGAAGTCGAGTTGTCCCCACTCCTTCTGGATTTTGTCGAACACCTTCTCCGTTTCACCTTCGACCATGACGTCGAGCGGCATCAAGAGCGGCGCCTCCAGCGCCTTGGCCAGCGGTTCGACGTGCTTCCTGGCCTTTTCATTCAGGTAGGTCACCGCAAGCTCGGCGCCCAGCGCGCGAAACGCCTTGGCGCAACCCCACGCGATGGACTGGTCATTGGCGATGCCGACGATCAGTCCCTTCTTGCCTTTCAGCGCGACACTGGTCTCGGGAAACACCGGGATGTTCATGACACTCTCTCGCGTTTCTGGTCTGGCGATTGCCGGTTCATCAGCAGCGCCAGCGTGTGCTGCGCAATCATCAGCTCTTCGTCGGTGGGAACGACATAAACCGGAATGCGGCTGTCGGATCGCGAGATCCGGGTGGCGTGGCGGGCATTCTCCGCCGCATCGAGCGTGACGCCGAGCCAGCCCAATTTCTCCGCTATGCGCGCGCGGATCGACGACGAGTTCTCACCGATCCCGGCCGTGAATACGAAGCCGTCGATCCCCTGCAGCGCGGCGGCCAGCATGCCGGCGCTGAGGCCGATCCGGTAGACGAAGTAATCGACCGCAAAGGCTGCGCGCGGATCGGCGCTGCTCTCCAGCTCGCGCATGTCGTTGCTGACGCCGGACAGGCCCTTCAGCCCGCAGTCACGATACAGGAAATTCTGCACTTCCGGGGCCGACATGCCCTTTTCGGCGATCAGGTAGAGCACGACGCCGGGATCGATCTGGCCGGGCCGCGTGCCCATGGCAAGGCCATCGAGCGCCGTAAAACCCATCGTGCTTTCGACGCTTCGTCCACCCTTGATCGCACACATCGATGCGCCGCTGCCGAGATGGGCCACGATCACCCGCCCGCCGGCGATATCAGGCGCAATCTGCGGCAGGCGCCTGGCAATATACTCGTAGGACAGGCCATGGAAACCGTAACGCCTGACACCTTCGGCATGAAGGTGGTGCGGGATCGCGTAATGATCGGCGAGCGCATCATGGTCGCGATGGAACGCGGTATCGAAGCACGCGACCTGCGGCAGGGTTGGGAAGTTGTTCAGCAACGTCCGGATCGGCGCCAGATTATGCGGCTGGTGCAACGGCGCCAGCGAGACATATCGCTCGAGCCTGGTCACCACGGCATGATCGATCAGCACCGGTCGCGCAAAATCCGGACCGCCATGGACCACACGATGTCCGACCGCGATCGGCGTGATGCTGTTCTCCTCGCGCAGCCAGGCGCCGGCAACCGCCATGGCTGCGGGTACGTCGGCGACAGCCTCGATCGGATAGGCGCGATCGGCCAGCGGATCGCCGTTCGGTCCGCTTGCCCGCATGCGCGGCCGGCTGCCGATCCCGTCCATCTGGCCCTTGATCTGGCGGCGCAGGCGGCCTTCGCCCTCCACGGTGAACACCTGGAATTTGACGCTTGAGGAACCGGCATTGACGACAAGGATCGTGTCCATGGCGATCACGCAGCGGCGATGGGTGACTTGCGGCGGCGCGCGTCGGCATGCAAGGCCGCCACCGCGGCCGACGCCATGCGCGAGCGGGCGGAATCGGCGCGTGACGTCAGGACGACGGGCACGCGCGCGCCGAGCACGATGCCGGCACCATCCGCCTTGGCAAAATAGGCAAGGTTCTTGGCCAGCATGTTGCCGGACTCGAGGTCGGGCACCACCAGGATCTGCGCACGGCCCGCGACCTCCGACGTGATGCCCTTGATCCGCGCCGCCTCCATGTCGATCGCATTGTCGAACGCGAGCGGCCCGTCGAGCAGTGCGCCGGTGATCTGCCTGCGGTCGGCCATCTTGCACAGGGCGGCAGCTTCGACGGTGGAAGGTATCTTCGAGGTGACGGTCTCCACGGCCGAGAGGATGGCGACCCGCGGCGTTGTGCCGAAACCCGCTTGATTGAAGAGATCGACGGCGTTCTGGATGATGTCGCGCTTGACGTCGAGGTCGGGGAAGATGTTGATCGCGGCATCGGTTACAAATATCGTTTCGGTATACGCCGGCACGTCCATGACAAAGACGTGGCTGATCCGGCGCGCGGTGCGCAGCCCACCATCCTTTGCGGTCACGGCGCGCATGATTTCGTCGGTGTGCAGGCTGCCCTTCATCAGGACTTCGCCCTTGCCTTCGTGGATGAGCTCGACCCCCTTGCTGGCAGCCGCCGCCTCGGTGGGCGGCGTATCGACGATCTCATAGCCCGAGATGTTCAAATCGTGCCTGGCGGCGACATCCCTGATTTTGGCGGCCGGACCGACGAGGATCGCCTTGATGATGTCGGCTTCCGCCGACCCGATCGCGCCGCGGAGCGAGCTCTCATCGCAGGGATGAACGACAATGGTCGACACCGTGGGAACGCCCTTGGCAGCGGCGATCAGGCGGTCATATTTGGATTTCGTCCCACTCGCTGCAGCTGGCGTGACACTCATTGGCTCGCTCCAATCCTGGGCCTGGGGAACTTGAACGTTGGGTTTCGGCGCTGCTTGTGCGGCGTTCAACCCGCCACGTCGATTCATTGAGGCGCGCTCCGCCGGCGACCTTGATTTAAGTCAACGTAAGCAGCACTCCAGCGCGCTGGTCGCAAGCGTCCGAACAGACTGCACAAATTTTTCGCGAACACGCCCCCACGGCCTTCGCGGCTTGACATAGATCAAGCGTGGCGTCGGCTCGCCCCTACTAGCATCGCCCAAGTGCCTGGCGAGCGACCGATGCGCGGTTGATCATCGAATGAATTGCCAGGCCAACGGGATCGTTCGGCCAGGGAGATTCGTGATGAAGGGCAGCGCGGCGCTCAAGAAGGATGCGGCAACAGATAGCTGGAGGGGCTTCCAACCGGGCGACTGGTCCACTTCGATCAGCGTGCGCGACTTCATCGTCCGCAACGTCACCTCCTATTCCGGAGACGAGAAATTCCTGGCAGGCCCGACCCCGCGCACCAAGGCGGTGTGGGCCAAGCTGCAGCCGTACTTCGCGGAGGAACGCAAGAAGGGGGTGCTGGCGGTTGACGCCGCCAATCCCTCGACATTGCTGGCGCACGAGGCCGGCTACATCGACCGGGACAACGAGGTCGTCGTCGGCCTGCAGACGGATCAGCCGTTCAAGCGGGCGATTTTCCCCTATGGCGGCCTGCGCATGGTCGAGACCGGCCTGAAGGCCGCGGGCTTCGAGCCCGACGCTAGGGTTCACGAGGCCTTCACCAAATATCGCAAGTCGCACAATGACGGCGTGTTCGATGTCTATACGCCCGAGATCATGAGTTGCCGGCGCTCCGGCATCATCACCGGCCTCCCCGATGCCTATGGCCGCGGCCGCATCATCGGCGACTATCGTCGCGTTGCGCTGTACGGCACCGACCGTCTGCTCGAGGTCAAGCGCCAGGAGCGCGCCCAGATCGACGACATGTGGCCGACCGATGAAATCATCCGGATGCGCGAGGAACTGGCCGAGCAAATGCGCGCGCTCGGGGATCTCGCGGAGATGGCAAAGCGCTACGGCTGCGACATCACGCGACCGGCGGCGAATGCGCAGGAAGCGTTCCAGTGGACCTACTTCGCCTATCTCGGCGCGATCAAGGAAGCCAACGGCGCCGCCATGTCGATCGGCCGCATCTCGAGCTTCCTCGACATCTATATCGAGCGCGACCTGAAGGAAGGCACGCTCGACGAAGCGGGCGCGCAGGAGTTGTGGGACCAGTTGGTGCAGAAGCTGCGCATCGTGCGCTTCCTGCGCACACCCGACTATGACGCGCTGTTCAGCGGCGATCCCTACTGGGCGACCGAATGCGTCGGCGGCATGGACCTCGACGGCCGCGCGCTGGTCACCAAAAGCAGCTACCGCATGCTGCATACGCTCTACAATCTCGGCCCGGCGCCGGAGCCGAACATCACCGTGCTGTGGTCCACCCACATGCCGGCCCCCTTCAAGCGCTACTGCGTCAAGGTCAGCAAGGATACCTCGTCCCTGCAATACGAGAATGACGATCTGATGCGCCCGTACTGGGGCGACGACTATGCGATCGCCTGCTGCGTGTCGGCGATGCGGCTCGGCAAGCAGATGCAGTTCTTCGGCGCCCGGGTCAACTTCGCAAAGGCCCTGCTCTACGCCATCAATGGCGGGCGCGACGAGGTGTCCGGTGACCAGATCGCACCGAAGAGCATGCCGGTGGTGGGCGATTTGCTCGACTATGACGACGTGATGGCAAAGTTCGACACCACAATGGAGTGGCTTGCGAAGACCTATGTGCACGCCATGAACTGCATCCATTACATGCACGACAAGTATTTTTATGAGCGGCTGGAAATGGCGCTGCACGATCGCGACATCCTGCGCACCATGGCGTTTGGCATTGCCGGCCTGTCTGTCGTCGCCGACAGCCTCAGCGCGATCAAATACGGCAAGATTCGCGCGGTCCGCGATGCCACGGGCCTCGTCGTCGATTACCAGAACGAAGGCAACACCTCGACGCCGCAATTCGGCAACAACGACGACCGGGTCGATCAGATCGCCTCCGGGCTGGTGACGCGGTTCATGGAGAAGATCCGCAAGCATCCGACCTATCGCAACGCAACCCATACGCAGAGCGTGCTCACCATCACCTCGAACGTCGTCTACGGCAAGGCGACCGGCAACACGCCGGACGGGCGCCGCAAGGGCGAGCCGTTCGGGCCTGGCGCCAACCCGATGCATGGCCGCGACAGCCATGGCTGGCTGGCGTCCTGCCTGTCGGTGGCAAAGCTTCCCTACAAGGATTCGCTCGACGGCATCAGCTACACCGTGTCGGTCGCGCCGCAGAAGGCGCACCTCTCCGAAGCTCAACTGATCGACGAGGCCGCGAAGGCCTTCGACGTCTATTTCGGCCGCGGCGGGTTCCACATGAACCTGAACGTGATCGACAAGGAGACGCTCGAAGACGCGATGAAGAACCCGGACAAGTATCCGCAGCTCACGATCCGCGTGTCAGGCTATGCCGTCAACTTCGTCCGCCTGACGCCGGAGCAGCAAAGGGATGTCATCAGCCGCACCTTCCACGGGCAGATCTAAAGGCAGCTCACATGTCTACGGTCAAGCCACTCGAATCCGGCAGCCGGCACGACCTTCGAACGGGCGTATCTCCCGATGCGCCCGACGAGGACAAGTTCAAGGACGAGCAAGGCGCGTTCGGATATTGCCATTCCTACGAGTCCTCGTCGCGCTACGACGGCCCTGGCCTGCGCGTCGTGCTGTTTGTCTCCGGGTGCCTGCTTCGCTGCACCTATTGCCACAACCCGGACACCTGGCACCTCAAGGACGGCACCTATGTTTCCGTCGAACAGGTGCTGCGCCGGCTTGGCGACTTCGCTCCGTCGCTGCGTAGCCTCGGCGGCGGACTGACCATATCGGGCGGCGAGCCCATGGTGCAGCTCGCCTTCACCAGGCGCATTTTGGCCGGCGCCAAGCAGATGGGCCTGCACACGGCGATCGAGACATCCGGCTTCCTCGGCGACCGCGCCGACGACAGCTTTCTTTCGGTCCTCGATCTCGTACTGCTCGATATCAAGAGCTCCGATCCCGACACCTATCGCAAGGTGACGGGACGCGATATCGCGCCGACGCTGCGCTTCGCCGAACGCCTCGCATCGATCAACAAGCCCGCTTGGGTCCGCTTCACCCTGGTGCCAGGCTCGACCGATGATCCGGCGAATGTCGAGGGCATCGCCAAATTCGTCGCCCCCATGAAGAACGTCGAATGGGTCGAGGTTCAGCCCTTCCATCAGATGGGTGAGTTCAAGTGGAAGGCGATGGGCATCGACTACAAGCACTACGACACGTCCCCGCCTTCCCGCGAACTGACGAACAGGGTCATCGGCCAGTTTCGCGACGCCGGCTGCAACGCCCGCTAACAGACCATTGCCGGAGAGTTACATGTTGGACCTCGCCCGAGACATCATTGGGAGCCAGCCGATCCTGACGGCGTTTCTCGCCATCGGCGTCGGCTACCTGGTCGGCCAGATCAACATCTTCGGCTTCTCGCTTGGCGTCGGCGCCGTGCTGTTCGTGGGACTTGCCCTCGGCGCGTTCGCCCCGAAAGCCCAGATCATCGGCCCGATCGGTCTCACCGGCCTGATCATGTTCCTCTACGGGATCGGCATCCTCTACGGCCGGCAGTTCTTCGAGGGCATTATCGGCTCGGGCCGGAAATATAATCTTCTGGCGCTGATCGCCTGTCTGGCGGGCCTCGGTGTGGCGCTGGGTCTTGGACAGGTCTTTGGCATCAAGATCGGCCATACGCTCGGCCTCTACGCGGGATCGATGACCAGCACGGCGACGCTACAGGCCGCGCTCGACGTCACCAAGACCAAGGATCCTTCCATTGGCTACTCGATCGCCTATCCGTTCGGGGTCATCGGCCCGATCCTTTGCATCTATTTCATGACCCGGCTCGTGAAGCCGAAATTTCCGACCAAGGTCCAGCGCTTCCACATGGGCGAAATTTCGATCGGCACCAGCTTCGCCGGGCGTACCCTCGACGATCTGAACAAGGCGGTCCTCAGCGAGGTCCAGGTGACGATGCTGCGCAAGGCCGGCCAGAACATCGTTCCGGCAGGCAATACGGTGCTGTCCGCCGGCGATGCCCTGCTCGTGGTCGGAGAAAGTCAGGAAGCGATCGCATCAGCGGCAGCCAAGCTAGGCAAGCTCGAACCGGGCCGGCTCGCCAGCGACCGGGCGGATCTCGACTACATCCGCGTATTCGTCGGCAGGGCCGGCGTGGTGGGAATTCCGCTCGCGAGCCTGCCGATGCCGTCGGGCTTTTCGACCCACCTGCTGCATGTGCGGCGCTACGATGCCGACCTCGTACCAACGCCCGACCTGATGCTGGAATTCGGCGACCGTGTCGGCGTGTTGACGCCGCCGGACCGCAAGGAGGACATTCGCAAGCACTTCGGCGACTCGGTGAAGGCGACCGCCGAATTCAGCTATGTATCCCTCGGCCTCGGGATGGTGCTGGGCGTCCTGCTCGGCCTGATACCGATCCCGATTCCGGGCGTCGGCATCGTGACGCTGGGGATCGGCGGCGGACCGCTGATCGTCGCCCTCATCCTCGGCAAGCTGCGCCGCACCGGACCCATGCTCTGGACCATGCCGCTGCCGGCGAACATCGTCCTGCGCAATTTCGGGCTTGCGATGTTCCTTGCCACCGTCGGCGTCAATGCGGGCCAACCCTTTGTCCGCACCGTCGCGGAGTCCGGCTTCACCATGCTGTTCATCGGAGCTGCCGTCCTGCTGATCACGGTCGCGATTGTGCTGCTGGTCGGTCACTACGTCATGCGGATCCCGTATGACGATCTCGTCGGTATCGCATCGGGTGCAACCGGCAACCCCGCCATTCTCGTCTACTCGACCAAGATGGCGCCGACGGAACGGCCGGATATCGGTTACGCCATGATCTTTCCGTCGATGACCCTGGTGAAAGTGATCGCCGTGCAGATCGTCGGCCTCCTGGCGCTCGGCAGCGCGGGCGGGTAACGGCCAAGCCGGAGCGAGCAGGAAGATCCAGATGGCTGATCCGACGCCCGCGCCACAGCCGCCAATCTTCAACTTGCAGGCCTACAGTCCTGCGGAAATGAAGGAGGCTGTCGAGAAGGTTGGCGTGAAGAAGGCCAATTTCCCGTTTCCGGTATCCTTCATGCTGGCGGTCGTGGCCGGCGGGGGCATCGGCTTCGGTGCGCTGTACTATACCATCGTGGCCAGCGACCCGACGCTCGGCTTCGCAACGGCACGCGTCCTCGGCGGACTGGTTTTTTCCCTCGGACTGCTGCTCGTCCTGATCGGCGGAGCCGAGCTGTTCACCGGCAACAACCTGATCGTGATGGCCTGGGCAAGCGGCAAGGTTTCCACGGGCACGATGCTGCGCAACTGGGCCGTCGTCTGGGTAGGCAACTTCATCGGAGCGCTTGGGCTTATTGTCCTGGTCTACTATTCCCATCATCTCGACATGAACGACGGCCGCATCGGCCTGTCGGTATTGAATACGGCAGCCGGGAAGATCCGTCCTGATGGCGTCACGCTGTTCTTCAAGGGCATCCTTTGCAACGTACTCGTCTGCGCCGCAGTCTGGCTTGCCTATGCCGGCCGTTCCGTCACCGACAAGGTGATTGCCGTGATACTTCCGATTTCCGGCTTTGTCGCCGCCGGCTTCGAGCATTGCGTGGCCAACATGTATTTCCTGCCGCTGGCCTGGCTGCATGTGCAAACCGGACACGCTCCGGCGAACTTCGACGCGTCGCTCATCACGATATCAGGGATCATCCACAACCTCGTTCCGGTAACGCTCGGCAATATCGTGGGCGGTGCCGGGTTTGTCGGCGCCGTTTACTGGACCATCTATCGGGCGGCGTTCGGCGACTCCCGGTAGCGGCCCCGGGCGGCGTCCAAGAATTCGTATCGCAGCGCACGACGACCTGCGGTTGATCGCTTGACATAGATCAACGGGCTCACCTCGCCGCTTCGCAAGCTGACAGCCTCAGCCTCTTGAAAGCGCAGGTGATGCTCATGGATCATCCACTCAGACGTCCCGAGCAAATTCTCACCTATCGGCCGCTGCGCGAGATCCTTGCCGCCAAGCCGAAGGGGCTGTGGACCGTCGGTCCCGGCGATAGCACGCTGTCGGCCATGCAGCTCATGGCCGACAAGCATATCGGTCTCGTCGTGGTCCTGGATAACCAGGCAATCGCCGGCGTGCTTTCCGAGCGCGACTGCGTGCGGCGGCTGGTGCTTGTGGGCAAGCCCGCGGGCACGACTCCTGTTTCCGAGATCATGGTCCGGGACGTCGTTACGGTGGACATCGGCAAGACGTATGCCGACTGCCTGAAGCTGATGCACGAGCACGGCATTCGTCATCTGCCGATCACCGAGAACGGCGCGCTGATCGGGGTCATCTCGGTTCGCGAGCTGATGAGCGAAGCCGTTTCTCACCACGCCAGGATCATCGGCGAATTGGAGCGCGAACGCATGACCATACTCACGTCGACCGCCTGATCAGGTCGGGTTCGCCAAGTCAACCAGGGGAGGTTCGTCGTGGATCTGCTCATCGTATTGGGCGCATTGGCATTCCTCATGCTGGTGGCCTATCGCGGCTACAGCGTGATCCTGTTTGCCCCGATCGCCGCCCTCGGCGCCGTGCTGCTCACCGATCCATCGCTGGTTCCGCCAATGTTCTCCAGCGTCTTCATGGAGAAGATGGTCGGCTTCATCAAAAACTACTTTCCGGTATTCATGCTCGGCGCTGTTTTCGGCAAGGTCATCGAGCTCTCCGGCTTTTCCAAGTCGATCGTGGCGGCCGTCATCGGCGTCCTGGGCAGGGACCGCGCGGTGCTGTCGATCGTGATCGTCTGCGCGATCCTGACCTATGGCGGCGTTTCACTGTTCGTCGTGGTGTTCGCTGTCTACCCGTTCGCGGCGGAGATGTTTCGCGCCGGCGACATTCCGAAACGCCTGATCCCTGCCACCATCGCGCTCGGCGCATTCAGCTTCACGATGGATGCGCTGCCGGGAACGCCGCAAATCCAGAACATCATCCCGACGACCTTCTTCAATACGACGACGTGGGCGGCCCCGGTGCTCGGCATCATCGGAAGCATCTTTGTGCTTGTCGTGGGCCTTACCTATATCGAGAGCCGCCGCAAGGCCGCGCAGCGCCGGGGAGAAGGCTATGGCACCGAGCTTCTCAACGAGCCGGAGCCGTTCGAAGACAAGGACTTGCCGAATCCCTGGATAGCCATGTTGCCGCTCGTGGTTGTCGGCATCGCAAATTTCGTGCTGACATTCGTGATACCGCGCGCCTATGGCGCCAGGCATGAAATCACGCTCGGAAGCCACCCGATCGTGACCCAGGTCGGCTCGGTTGCCGCGATCTGGGCCGTCGAGGGCGCGTTGCTGCTTGGCATCCTAGCCGTCTTCGTGTTCGCCTGGCGTCCGGTGCTTGGGCGGTTCGCTGACGGGAGCAAGGCAGCGGTGGCCGGCGCCCTGCTCGCTTCGCTCAACACGGCCTCCGAATACGGGTTTGGCGGCGTCATCGCGCTCCTGCCCGGCTTCAAATCGGTATCCGCCCTGCTCAGCTCAATTCCCAATCCGCTGGTCAACGAAGCCGTCACGGTGACCGTGCTTGCCGGCATAACCGGATCGGCCTCCGGGGGCATGAGCATTGCGCTCGCAACCATGTCCGACACCTTCATCGCCGCTGCGAAAGAGGCGAACATTCCACTCGAAGTATTTCACCGCGTCGCAGCGATGGCGAGCGGCGGCATGGACACGTTGCCGCACAATGGCGCGGTCATCACCCTCCTGGCCGTCACGGGTCTCACGCACAGGCAGGCCTACAAGGACGTGTTCGTGATCACCATGACCAAGACGGCCGCGGTGTTCGTCGCAATCGGGGTGTTTTACCTCACCGGAATCTACTGAGCGGACCCGTTGGAACTCCGGCGCGCGGTCATGAGGTGACGCGCCGGAGTTTCGGCGCGCCGCCCGCCGCATCCAGTCCGAACAGGCCCGAGACCTGCTTCAGGCGAGCCGCCACTTCACCCGAAATCTCGGCGCTGGCCGAGAGGACATCCTGTATCAACGAAAACACCCGCCGCCGTTCATCCATGTTGTCAGGCAGGAGTTTCGGGATCGCGGCGAGCGCGGCATCACGGTCGAGCAGCAGCATGAAGAACTGCTCCCGTACCAGCATCTTGAACTCGGCCAGCGTGAGCCGCGCTGATACGTCCGCCTGGCGCAACCGCCGCAACGCCTCGAGGCTGCGCTCGTCCACCATGCCGCGGGCTGAGCCGACATAGAGCAGCGCCCGCACGCCGGCTTCCTGCAAGCCGCCGGTTTCGATCTTCGACTTCAGATCGGCGATGCGCGCCTGCAGCAGCGCACGATGCTTCGGATCCATCTCGCGCCGGCCCGAGGGCACCGACTGTGGATCGACCCCGACGGCGGCCTGCAATGCGGGAAAACCGTAGATCGAAAGGAACATCGCTTCGCTGAGCGCCTCCTGCGAGTCCCGCCATTGGTCGAGCGAATTGACGATCTGCTTCGACAGCCTTTCCTGGAACTCCAGGAAGGGGTTGTCCCTGGCGACCGGCTTGCGCTCCTCGCGTGCCTTCTCAGCCACTTCCTCCACGGCCCGCATCCAGGGATTATGGCTGCTGAACGCCTCGTACTGCACCCGCAGCGGATGCCAGTTGCGCATCATCTCGGCCATTTGCGGCGTCACCGTCGACTTGATCCAGGGCTGAAGATACTTCCGGTAGGCCGCCAGGTTCATTTCCGAGACGCGCTTGGCGGTCTCGAAGCGGCGCTCATCCTCCGGCGAGTTGCCGCCCATGGCGCGAATGTCGTCCAGCGTCCGCGCCTCGCAGCGCATCACCCACTGCCCGACCGCGAACTCATCGTTGACGGTGCTGTCTCCCCTCGCCTCGAACGTCGCTTCATAGAGGCCGGGCGGCAGCACATCGATCAGGTCGATATTGCTGGAGAACTCAGCGTGTTCCTTCTTGGCTACGCCGCCGGAGACGAAAATGCCGAGATGGCCGATCGTCTCATGCACCGTATAGACGATGGTCTGCCCATATGCCCTGATTTCGTCGACATTGGCATAGAGATCGAGGATCCAGTGCAGCGCCTGCTGCGGCGGGGTGACGTTATCGCCCTTGGAGCAGAACACCACGATCGGCGAACGGATGTTGCGGAGGTCGACTGCCGTGCCGTCGGACATCTTGACGCGGCCGGCGGCCAGATTGTTGCCGATGAAGAGTTCATCGACGATGAATTGAATCTCCTCCGCATTCAGGTTGACGTGCCCGCCCCACCAGCGTTCAAAGTCGAGATAGCGGTCGGCCTCGGTATCGACCTTGGAGTAGACATTGTATTGCTTGGTCCACAGCGTGTTGGACGGATTCTGGTTTTCGAAGTTCTGCACCAGCCAGGCGCCGTCGAACTTGCCGCCTCCGAGATCGCTGGATAGAGCGGTCAGCCAGCTTCCGCCGAGCAGCCCGCCCGAATAGCGCATCGGATATTTGCCGTGCACGCCGGCCCAATAGGCGAGCGGCGCGCCGGCGATGACCAGCGGGCCGAACAGTTCGGGCCGCAGCGAGGCGAGAATCATCACGGCCCAGCCGGCCTGGCAGTTACCGATCACGCAAGGCTTGCCGTCGGCCTCCGGATGCCGTTCGATCACCTTCTCGATGAAGATGGCCTCGGCGCGCGCGATGCGCTCGATCGTCTGGCCCGGCATCGGCTCGGGCAGGAAGCCTATGAAATAGCAGGGATGGCCTGCCTTCATCGCAACCCCGATCTCGCTGTCGGCCTTGAATCCGCCAATACCCGGGCCATGCCCGGCACGGGGGTCGACCACGACGAACGGCCGGCGTTTCAGATCGATCTCGACGCCCTTCGGCGGGATGATCCGCACCAGCGCGTAGTTGACCGGCTGCTCCAGCTTGCGGCCATCGATGATGAGTTCCGCGGCATAGCTCAGCACATGCGGCGCGGTCTGCGCGACGTGCTCGCGATACTGGTCGCCGCGCTGGCGCATGACGTCGAGCAACAGCACGCTGCGCTGCCCGGCATCCACCATATATTCCACGGCCGAAGCGACGAGCCCGGACATGGGGCCGCCCGGCAGGATTGCATTTTCCGTCGGCATGTTTCGGCCCTCAAGTTGTCGGGAAGCTCAATCAACCGAGTTCACCCGATCGAAGCGTTGATTTAGGTCAATGTTCGAGGCCGGGTCGCTGATCGCCGCATCGGCAGACTGGGTTGCACAAGGAGCCTTGATCCAGATCAAGGGAGCGGAACCCGGCGCTGCCTTGATCATACCCGCACGAACAACGCAGTCGCTTTCCGAACCAGGAGGCGCAATGCCCGAGGCCGTCGACTACGCTGCATCAGAACATCTCCGCGACGGCAGGCCGATCGAAGTCCGTGCTCTCAGGCACGAGGACGAGGCCGGCATGCTCGCGGCGATCGAAAAGACCAGCCCCCAATCGCTGCAGCGCCGCTTCTTTGTCATGAAGCGCCACTTCTCCGACAAGGAACGCGCCTTCTTCATGGATGTCGATTTCAAGAACCATGTTGCGATCGTCGCGGTCGCGGAAGACGGCGGCAACAAGGTCATTGTCGGCGGCGGCCGCTACATCGTCTTCGAGCCTGGTCGGGCCGAGATGGCCTTTGTCGTCATCGACGCATGGCAGGGCCATGGCATCGGCTCGCTCCTGATGCGCCATCTCGTCAAGATCGCGAAGTCAGCCGGCTTGCATGAACTGACGGCGGAGGTGCTGCCCGAAAATGCTGCGATGCTGAAGGTGTTCGGGAAATTCGGCTTTCGTCCGGCCGCACGCCGCGACCCCCAGACGGTCCATCTGGTGCTGAAGCTGGACTAGCAACCGCCGACCCGCAAAGGGTCGACCCGGCTCGCGGTTCCAGTTTACCTTAGCCCGAGCGGCGATCGCCGGTAGCCACTGTTTCGAGCCTCGGTTAGGCACACGAAGCTACCGTTAAATCCCAGCCCATAACGCTTCTGGTTCTTCGTGTAGTAGCGCTCACGCTTGAAATCGAGCCAGACGACCTCATCACCGGGGCAATTTCGCTGCGCCTGGGCCTCGTAGCGGAACGGCGTGAGGACCTGCGCCAGCGCGCCATGCGACGCACAAACAACGAGAACAAGCAATGTGAAGGAAGCGCGATAGAGGTTCAACCGCGTGTCTGGCATGATTGGGTTTGCCTCCACTTGTTTGAGGGATCGTGAGGGGAGCGTCTAGTTCTTGAAGCGCGCGTAATCGTGCACCGCAAAGAAGAAGCCGACTTTGAGATGTATCGGATCAACGCGGTAATCTGCAATGGAGCAAGAGAGGCTGCCATGCCGGCAGCCTCTCTCCATCCCCTGACGCTTCCCCGAGCCGCGCCTGTCTCGTCATGGTTGTTCATCGCGAAGCGCAGATGAGACGACAACGTTCGAGTCTATCCCGCACTTGCGGGCTTCCGATCGGTGTCGAACAACCGTTGTCCGCCCTCGATATTCGTGGCGCAGCGCTCGAGCCACCGGGCCACGAGCAAATCAACCCGCGCGGCAAATCGCACTTGAACTGCGGCCAGCAGGGGCTTCGCGTCCACGGTCTGATCGAATGGTCTTTTGACGTCGTTGCGGGCGTTCATCCTGCCCTCCTGCCGGTTCGGCGGAGGGAGCGGCCCAGCGCCGAGAATTACGCTCTTGCTTTGCGGATCAGCTCACCATCGAGCTGAAAATTGGAACCCTGCGTCATCACAGACATGCACGGCCAATCGGCCAGCCGGGCAAGCGGCCGGGCGCGTACGGCAATCTCTGCGATGTGTGTGCATACCTTGCGCATGACGGTTCTCAGGAGTGCGGGCAATCAACTCGCGACCAATAAGGGAATCTAAGCGCAGAGAAAGGTCAGCGCGTCAAATTTTTTGATCACACGAGTATGAAAATTTTTGCCGTAGCGCAATTTTCGAACGCTGGAGCGGTTGGCCGGGTTCGAAAATTTCAGACCGTGGCGACCGGCGGCGGTCTGATCTTCCCGGAAACAGAGGTCCCGACCATCGGCTTCGTCCAGTGCCTCATCGCCTGGATTTCTTTTGGTATATCCCTGAAAACGACACGTTCGCGCCGCCGCAATGAAGATTGTCACCGACAACCAGAAACCTGCCGACGAGATGCATGGCGACCTGGCAATCGAGCTCGTCCGTCCCGTCGCCGGCGTTGATTGTTTGGCCGACAGGCTTTGCTTCGTAGTCGAACTCCCCGGAATGGCTACGACTGCCCGAACCCCACGTCGCTTGCCCCCTTATGACCAGCTTTCCGAGCTCTTTCGATTTTGAGATGCGAATGTAATTGTCATAACTGCGCCATTCGCCCAGCCAGTCCCGTTCTGTCGGTCGTCGGATGTTCTCCCGCCACGCAAGGCTGTCGGTCTGGATCCATCCCACTGTTTCGGTGCCCCTGCGAGGCTGAAACCAGCCGCATGCGAACTTACCAAACGTTCGAGAAACGATAACTTCATCGTTCCGAATGACATAGGTGTTCAGACGGCAGGTCTGGTCGTCCGGGCAACGCTCGTTATCATCGCCGTAGAAATGGATCTTGTCGCCGGCCGCGGCCTTGATCTTTGCCAGCCTGTAGTCCTTGCTCTCACGCGGGAAGTAACCGCTCCGGCAAACGTTGTCAGGGTTGCCCTTCAGTTGGGCGAATACGGGAAATGTCATCAGGAGGCTCCACGACAGGAGCGCAAGCGAAACAAGAGATCTCATTGGGTCTCGATCGTTGATTCAGTTTTCATTTGAAATAACGCACGGGTGGGGATCGCAGCAACTCTGTCGCAACCCGTCACGGGATTCAAGCAGGTCGCGGGGAGAACAGGACCTCGAAACATCAGCGGCAAGGCGGCAGCCTTGCTTCCCGTCGCCTGATGTCCCGAACTAGGTATCCTCTCCGCGGAAGCTCAGGGTTTTGTGGGACGGCCCTTAAAGACAAATGCTGTATGTTGATCCAACTTGAGTTCGGACGCGCGGCTCGATGCCGGCGCGGCGCCTTGGTGTTGGCCGAACCGGCGATCGGCCCGAACAACGAACAAGTGTAAAAAATGAAGAAATCTCTGGCGCTTCTGTTCTTGATTGGAATTGCGACAACGGCGATTCACACTGAAGTTGTCGCACAGCCGGCGCGCGGCGCCGCGACCGGCGCGATTATCGGCGGAGCCGTTGGCGGCCCGCGTGGCGCAGCAGTCGGTGCGGCCGCTGGAGCTGTCGCCGGAGCCCATCGACGGCATCGCCGCTGGCATCCTTACTACTGGCGGCATGGACAATGCTGGTATCGCTCCCGGAGCGGAAGATCTCATCCTGTGTCGCATCGCCACTGCCGCTGACAACGATATGGGGATCGTGCAATGCGATCAGACATCCTGTCGGCGGAAGAGCATGCGCATGACGATCCACAGCCGTCATTCCAGTGGATGGTCCACTACGCCGCCATCGGATCGATCTCGCGCCACTCCTCCGAACTCGAACCACTCTTCCAGAAGTGAACTGACAGACCCCAGTATGAATGGGCCAAGCTGCCCTTGAGAGAATTGCGATGTCGCCTGAGACCACCAATGTCACGACACGGGCCCCGGTTCTGATCGACCTTGCCCTGCAAGGCGGTGGGTCTCATGGCGCCTTCACCTGGGGCGTTCTCGATCGGCTGCTCGAGGAGCCCTGGCTGCGCATCGAGGCGATATCCGGGACCTCGGCTGGTGCGATGAACGCAGCGGTTCTTGCTGACGGCTGGGCTCAGGACGGCGCAGCCGGAGCGCGGGCGGCGCTGGATGCCTATTGGCGCCTGGTTGCGCGCGGAGCCGCGTTCAGCCCGCTGCAGCGGTCGCCATTTGACAAGCTCCGCGGCCGCTGGTCTCTCGATAGCTCTCCGGCATATTTCGCGTTCGATCTGATGACGCGAGTTTTCTCGCCCTATGATCTCAACCCTCTCGGCCTGAATCCGCTGCGCGCCATACTTGCCAAGAGCATCGATTTCGATCGCCTCGCGCGCTCGTCGATAAAGCTCTTCATCACAGCTACGAGCGTGCGAACCGGACGCGGGCGCATCTTCCGGAACGCCGAGATTTCCGCGGACGTGCTTCTGGCGTCGGCCTGCCTGCCAACCATGTTCCAGGCCGTCGAAATCGATGGAGAGCACTATTGGGACGGTGGCTTCGCCGGAAATCCGACCATCACACCGCTCATTCGCGAAAGCGATTCGCACGATACGATCCTCGTACAGATCAATCCACGCGAACGAAAGGATATTCCGCGCACGGCGAACGATGTGCTCAATCGCCTCAATGAGATCTCGTTCAATTCCGCACTTATGAAGGAGCTGCGAATGATCGCGCTGCTCAGGCAGGTTGCCAATCCCGGTCACGGAGAAGGTTCGCGCTGGGCGGAGATGCGTACGCACCGGATCTGGACCGACAAGCTTGCCGACTTTGGCGCGTCCTCAAAGCTGAATGCCGAGTGGGAATTTATTGCCATGCTCAAGGAAGAGGGACGCCACAGCGCGGATCGATTCCTCGCGCTACACGCCGAAGACCTCGGAAAGCAGTCCACCGCGGACCTGGATGTGCTGCTGCAGGAGTGCTGAGGATCATGAACTTGATTGGCCTCGCTGGGATCCTGATTGGCCTCGGCCTTTTGATCTGGCTGGCGTATCGCGGGTGGAGTGTCCTGCTGCTGGCACCCATCGCGGCGATGATCACCGCACTTGCTTCCGGCGAACCGTTGCTGGCCCATTGGACGCAGACGTTCATGGGCAGCGCCGCCGGTTTCCTCGGCCAGTTCTTTCCACTGTTCCTGCTTGGCGCGCTGTTCGGAAAGCTCATGGAAGACAGCGGCTCGGTCACGGCGATTGCCCGCTTCACTACGGAGCGGCTCGGCACGCAACGTGCCATGCTTGCCGTTGTGCTTGCCGGAGCGATCGTTACCTATGGCGGCGTAAGTCTGTTCGTCGCCTTTTTTGTGCTCGCGCCCATGGCGCAGCAACTGTTCCGTTCCGCTGGAATTCCGCGACGGCTGATGCCAGCGGCGATCGTGCTGGGCACATCGACTTTCACGATGTCGGCCCTGCCGGGAACGCCGTCGATCCAGAACGCTATTCCGATGCCATTCTTCGGCACCACTCCCTTTGCAGCGCCCGGCCTCGGCGCTCTGGCAGCGCTGATCATGCTCGGCTTCGGCATGTGGTGGCTCGGCCGAGAACAGGACCGTGCCGGGACAATCCACGAAGCGCCCGGAGATCACGAGCCTCCCTCAGGCGAGCGTCTTGCCGCTGACGAGATACTGCGCGAACGGGCCACGGCCGCGCGCGAATTCGATCCGGCGGAAATCATGCGCGCCAAGCCGAGCGAGACGCCGTTGGGATTTTTACCCGCTGCGCTTCCGCTTGTGATCGTCATATCGGTCAACGTCATCATGTCCATTTTTTTGCTCCCTCGGATCGACACGTCGTTCCTGGCCGAAAGCCGTTGGGGCGGGACGTCAATCGCTGCGATCGGCGGAGTCTGGGCGGTAATGACGGCACTTGTCTGCGCGATTGCGGCAACGCTCGTGATCAACTACCGCAGATTGCCATCGGTTCGGAAAACGATGGACGCCGGAGCCAACGCGTCGGTGCTGCCTGCCCTTAGCGTTGCGAGCCTGGTTGGATTTGGCGCCGTCGTGGCCGCTATGCCGGCTTTCGGCGTCGTGCGCGACGCGGTGCTCGGCGTGGGCGGCGGCCCGCTCGTCTCACTTGCCATCGCGACCAACATGCTTGCAGCACTGACCGGCTCGGCATCCGGTGGTTTGACCATAGCTCTTGACGCGCTTGCGGCGACCTACATGGAGCGCGCGGCAGACCTCGGGATAGCTCCCGCGCTGTTGCATCGCGTGTCGGTGATGAGTGCCGGAACACTCGATAGCCTTCCGCACAACGGCGCGGTGGTGACGTTGCTTGCCGTCTGCGGCTCGACCCATCGCGAGAGCTATCGTGACATCGTTATCGTGGGCATTGTCGGGCCCATCATCGCCCTAGCCGCGACCATCGCGCTCGGCTCGATCTTCGGCGCGTTCTAGGACCTGCTGGCATAGCTACGCCGCGACAACGAGTTGGCGCTGTCCTGGCTGCGTTGCCGACAGTCTTGCAATGTTGATTTAAATCAACATGTTGCTGCGCGCGCACGATTTACCTCTTGGGGTAGCGCATATGTGTACTATGCTACCGATCGTATTCTTGCGGCTGCTGCCATAGCTCGTTCCGAGCAAGGGTAGATAATCTCGAATCCAGCCGTTGAGAGCGAATTCGGAGCTAGCCAGGAAGGCGGGGTGCGTGCCGTGAAGTCGTACAGTCCTCCCGCCGGCTCGTTGACGCTGCACGACACTGCGAAAGAGCCAATTGTCTCCCATGCCGTCAGGCAGTTGGGCCGCGCTCCCGATGAATATCTCCTTTTTGCAGTGCGCCCGCTGCGCGGCGGAGGGTTTGCGTATGAAGGGATCAATGAGGCGTTCGGAGCGCTTCTGGGAATATCGTCACGCGAAGTGCCGGGTCTCAACATCTCCCGTTGCATGGGATGGGAGGATTCAGAGTCCGTCTGTGACGTCCTCCAGGCGTGCCTAGCGCAGAAAAACGAAACCAGAGTTCATCACAGCCTGACGCTCGGAGGTTTCCGGCGGGACGTCGAGACGACCGTTATTCCCGTCCTCGACCGCGCAGACTGCGCCATTGTGCGACTCGTTGGAAATCACCGCATACTCCATGAGGAATCCGAATGGGAACCAGACAACATGGCCGATCTCCGAAACTGTGTGAGCCTGGCCACCATTCAGGAAGGTATCCAGCAGCGGATAGCGTCCGAACTTCATGACTCGACCTGTCAGCATCTGGTTGCCGCAAGTCTTGGCTTGATGCGCATCCGCGCCTGCCTGGGTTCGGCCAAGGCGCACGAAAGCATTTGCGATGATGTTGATGCGTCGATTGACGAAGCGTTGCGGGAGATCCGTTCTCTCACCTACCTGCTGCATCCTCAGAGCCTGATGGTAGAGGGGCTGAAGGCCACGATCGAGTGCTACGCCCATGGCTTTGCTGCCCGCACGTTGTTGCGCGTGAGCCTTGGTATCGACGCTGGTGTCGATCGGCTCTCTTATGATTGCCAGCACGCGATGCTGCGGATCGTCCAGGAAGGGCTCACCAACATTTTCCGCCACGCCAATGCGACAGAGGTCAGAATCGTCGCCGACGTGACTGATCGACGGCTTCGATTGACGATCAGCGACAACGGACGCGGCTTTCCAGCCCGACGCGAGAAAGGCCGCACCGACGCGACCTCGATGGGGGTCGGGATTCCCGCCATGAGAGCAAGGTTAGAGCAGCTTGGCGGCAAGCTCGAGATCGGGTCTGACCCGACAAGATCGTATTCCGGCACGACGTTGTGCGCGATGTTCCCGCATCGGGCGAGATTGAAGCGAGACAAACGCCGGCTTGCGGTGCGGTCTTGAGTGTCAGGAGCCGTTCCATAGCTGAGGCGTTGGTGCAATGAGCCGGAGTTCACTGATGAAGCGAATTCTTATCGCCGACGACCACGACGCGGTCCGTGCCGGTCTCCGTGCCGTGCTCGAGCAACGTGCCGACTGGGAGGTCGTCGCGGAGGCGGTAGACGGCAACAAGGCGGTTTCCGCGGCGATCGAATATCAGCCGCACGTCGCTATCGTCGATTTCTCCATGCCTCGCATGACCGGGGTGGAGGTGGCCCGGCGCATCAAGGAATACCCGCTGCCGACCGAGGTTCTGATTTTCACCGTTCACAACTCCATCGTGCTGGCGCAACAGGCCTATCAGGCCGGTGCGCGGGCATTCCTGGAAAAGTCCGACTCGAACAAATTGCTGCTTTCTGCTGTCGAGTCGCTGCTGGCGCACAGGCCATTCGGTTTCAAGAACGGGCGGCACGACGATCGGAAAGAGGCTGACACGCATAAGGGGCTCACCCCGCGCGAGCGGCTCGTCGTCAAGCTGGTTGCCGACGGCTATAGCAACAAGGGCATCAGCGCCATCCTGAACCTGAGCGTGAAGACCACCGAGGCGCACCGGTCTGCCGCGATGCGGAAGCTCGACGTGAACTCGACAGCCGGCCTGGTCAGATACGCCGTTCGAGCAAGGTTGGTCGACGCATGAGCGGAGGCCCGGCCGTTGGTACATTCGCCGTGGAATATCAGGGTTTTGTAGTATAGCGCATAGAAGGATGGCCGATACGATCCACCCACTTGGTATTGGTCATTGCCGTTGATTATCCCATGAATTCCGGGCTGACATACGGGAACGACGCCGCGAAGCGCATCCTGATTGCCGACGATCACGAAATTGTCCGTTCCGGGCTTCGTGCGATCGTAGAAGCGCGCCCCAATTGGACCGTCTGCGGAGAGGCGACAAACGGTGAGCAGGCCCTGGCTTTGGCATTGAAGACGCCCCCCGACATCGTCATCGTTGACTATTCCATGCCGCTCATGAACGGACTCGAAGTCTGCCGACGCCTCAACTCGGCGAACCTGAACACTCAGGTCTTGATACTCACGATGCACGAGAGCGAGGAATTGCTGAGCGAGGTCATTATGGCCGGCGTCCGCGGCTTTCTGTTCAAGTCGGACGCACGAAAGCACCTGACTTCCGCGATCGAGGCCCTGCTCGAAGGCAGGCCCTACTTCACCAGCGCCCTGCTGGAGAAGCTCTTGCACAACTATCAATCGAACAAGCAGAACAGGTCCGACGAGTTGCTCACCTCGCGCGAAGAGAGCGTTGTCCAACTCATCGCGGAAGGGCATACAAACCGATCGATCAGCGGCATCCTGAAGCTGAGCGTAAAGACCGTCGAGACTCATCGCTCCGCAGCAATGCGCAAGCTCGGAATGTCATCGACCGCGCAGCTTGTCCGCTATGCGATTCGCAAGAAGCTGGTCGCGCCCTGAGACTCTGCTCGGCGTTGTCGCCTGTCCCCTTCGCCGGCTTTCGAACCGAGCATGGCCGAGCCCGCTATCGATTGCTGCCGGTACCGGCGCTCGACCTCTTCTTTTGCTTTGGGACCGGAGCGGGCTGAGGTTCCGGGGCAATCACCAGAGGATGACCGGGTGTCCGAAGACGGTCAGTTGCAACGTCGTCTCTTAGAGCATCCGTATCCAGGCGCTGACTTCGGTCAACTGCATCGCGCGGATCCGCGACTGCTGCGGTCACCCACGTCAATCCGAAAACCGCCCCCAGCAGCAGTAACAAGCGTTTCGCACGCATTCTCATTTCCCTTTCAGAAGGCGAAGTCGAGCCGCGGGCCAATCCGAAGATCCCTGTAGTGCCGAAGCGCAACATTCGACGTTCGCACCTCGTACAGCACGGTGGTCGTGAGCGACAGGTTCCCGGCGAACCTATATCTCAAACCGAGATCGACTGAATAGAGCTGGTCCTGCCGGCCAGAATTCAATCCATCCGTGAACCAATAGGCTTCAAATAGCGGCGCACTCACGATCGACCATTTCGGATCGAGTTTGACCTCGATGCCGAGAACGGCGTCGAAGCGCCAGCGCCGAGCCTCCGCCAGATCCGAAAAACGATAAGTCAACAGCAGCAACGGCGACAACGTTACATTGTCGAGCTGAAAGTCTCTGGCAACGGAGCCCATAACGTCATGCGAGGTGAACGCCAGGTCACGGTAGACGCCGTCGAAATCATAGCGGTTCTCGTAAATGGCGGAGAACCGCCAACCGAACCAATTCTCGGTCAAGCGCCCGCCCAGACGAGCGTTCGAGAAATTTCCGTGCTTCTCCCTTGCGAAAGCTTCGTACAGCGCGCGCGCATAGAGCCGATAAGACAAGTCGTTTGTCAGGTAGCCGTCCAGTCTGACGCTGACATCGGGCTCATAATAGAAGTCGGATTTTCGATTGTCGCGGCTGAACAGAGCGTTGGTGGTATACGTCGGCGAGACAGAGCCAACCACGCTCCACGTCGGCGACGGTAACGGCGGCGGGTCTTCCTTGAAGGCCTTCAGATCGATCTCGGCCGCGAACGCAGCGGTCGAACCAACAAGTAGACCAATCATCTGCAAAAGAATTCCAGATGTACGCATCTGAACCCCCGAGATTGCTGGGCCGTCCTCCCTACCCACGGCGATAGGCCTTGACGTCGGGAGGTTAGCCATCAACGTGGCGTGTGCGGCGCTCGCGAAGCACCCCCGGCGAGAGACTACGCGATTCCGATCGGGCGCGCGCGATCATTCGACGCAATGTTCGGGCACCATCTTCGTCCAGGATGGCACCCGCCCCTTTGCTTCCCTGCCTTCCGTCTAATAATCCACGGCGTCGCGGATGATCGGACAGGTCATGCAGTGCCCGCCACCACGGCCGCGACCGAGTTCGGCGCCGACGATCGTGATGACCTCGATGCCTTCCTTGCGCAGCAGGGTGTTGGTGTAGGTGTTGCGATCATAGGCAAAGACGACGCCCGGCGACGCGCAGACGAGATTTGCGCCACTGTCCCATTGCGTGCGCTCGCGCATATAGGCGTTACCGCCCGTCTCGACGACGCGCAGTTTCTTGAGGCCCAGCGCTTCCCCGATCGTATCCACGAATGATTTTTCGTCCTTGCGGAGTTCCACTCCCGAGGGCGTATTGGCCGGCCGATATGAGTAGGCCGTGATGTTGTTGACGATATCCGGATAGAGCAGCACGCAATCGCGGTCGGCGAAGGTGAACACCGTATCCAGGTGCATCGCAGCCCGAAGCTTCGGCATTGCCGCGACGATGACGCGCTCGGCGGCCTTCTTCTTGAAGAGAGCCGCGGCAACCTGGCTGATTGCCTGCCGCGAGGTGCGCTCGCTCAAGCCGATCAAGACGTTGCCCTTGCCGATCGGCATCACGTCGCCGCCTTCGAATGTGGCGAGCCCATGATCCTGCGTCGGATCGCCCCACCAGACATTCACCTTTCCGGCGAAGTCCGGATGAAACTTGTAGATCGCCGTCGTGAGGATCGGCTCTTCGTGCCGCGCCGGCCAATACAGGGAGTTCAGGGTGACACCGCCATAGATCCAGCAGGTCGTGTCCCGCGTATAGAGCGTATTCGGCAGCGGCGGCAGCAGATATTCGGTCATGCCTGCGGCTTCGCGAACCAGCTTCAGCGCCTCTCCACCGTGTGCATCCGGAAAATCGTGGGTCGACACACCACCGATCAGGGTCTCCGCGAGATCGCGGGGCTTGAGGCCTTCAAGATACGAGCGCAGCTCCTCGACAAGACCAAGTCCAACCTGGTTCGGGATGACCTGGTTGTCGAGGATCCATTTCCTGGCTTCCGGAATGGCCACCGTCTCGGCGAGCAGGTTATGCATCTCGACGACGTCTACACCGCGGTCGCGCATTTTCTGCACGAAGTCGAAATGGTCGCGCTTGGCGTTTTCAACCCACAAGACGTCGTCGAACAACAGCGTGTCGCAATTTGACGGCGTAAGCCGCTGATGGGCCCGGCCAGGCGAGCAGACCATCACCTTTCGGAGCTGGCCGACCTCGGAATGAACACCGAATGCTGGGGGGTTCGCCATTGATGGCTCCTTTTTGTTGGTGCGCTAAATGGTGATGTAGCCGGTAGCCAGGCCATGGATGCCGATGACGCAGCCCGCGACTGCGACCGCGAACAGGATCCATTCGGCCGGTGCGAAGAGTTGTCGGCCCTGCTCTTTCCGGGTGATGTAGTAGAGGATGGTGCCCGGAGCGTAGATGATGAACCCGAGCAGCAGGAATTTCATTCCGCCGGCGAACAACAGGAATAACGTGTAGATCGTCGCCAGAACGGCAATGATGGTATCCTTGCGGAGATCAGCCGAATCCTTTTCGTAGGTCTCCTTGCGAAGCACCAGCATCAGCGCAAACGCCGCAGACAGGAAATAGGGTATCAGCGACAGGTGGCTGCATAGCGACAGCGCAAAGGTAAAGGCGTCGTCTGAGAACAGCGTGGCAATGAGCACCGTCTGGATCAGCAGCGTGGTCATCAGCAGCGCCGATGACGGCACTTGATTGGCGTTCTCTCGTGCCAGGAACGCGGGCATGTCCAGCTTCTTGGCCGCCACCGAAAGCACCTCGGCGGCCATCATCGTCCACGCCAGATAGGCGCCAAGCACCGAGACGATCACGCCGGCGCCGATAAAGACGGCTCCCCAGTGGCCGACGGCGGCCTCGAGCACGCCACCGACCGAAGGCTGCCGAAGTTGCGCGATTTCGGCGCGGGGCAGGATGCCGTAGGCCAGGATGGAAACCGACGCGAACAGCGCCAGCACGCCGAGAAATCCGGTGACGGTGGCGACACCCACATCTTCGCGCTTCTCCGCAAAGCGCGAATAGTTGCTCGCACCCTCGATGCCGAGGAAGACGAACACGGTCACCAGCATCGTCGCCTTGACCTGCTCGAACAGGTTGCCGTAGTCCCCAGCCGCCCCGCCCCAGAGGTTGTCCGCGAACACGGCGGGCTTGAGGAAGAAGATCGACAGCACCACGAACAGCAGCAGCGGGATGATCTTGGCGATCGTGACGATCGCGTTGATTCCTGCCGCTTCCTTCACGCCGCGCAGCACCAGAAAATGAAATGCCCAAATACCGACCGACGAGATCAGCACGGCGGTCAACGTGTTGCCCTGCCCCAGGGAGGGGAACAACGCGCCGAGCGTCGACTTGATCAGGATCCAGTACGACACGTTGCCGACGCAGGCGCTGGCCCAGTAGCCGAACGCCGAGAAGAAGCCCACATATGGCCCGAACCCCGCGCGCGCATACGCGTAGACGCCGGCATCGAGATCCGGTTTCCGGTTGGCAAGCGTCTGGAACACGAAACAGAGCATGAGCATGCCGGCGCCGGCGATAGCCCAGGCGATGAGTGCCCCGTAGATGCCGGTTGCCTGCGCAAAGTTGCGCGGAATGGAGAACACGCCGGCGCCTACCATGCCTCCCACCACCATGGCGGTCAGGGTCCGCAATGGGAGCTTTTGTACGTCGGTATTGGTGCTCATGAAGACATCCCGATCGTCTGCAATGCCCTTACGGCGGACGAAGCGCGGGGAGTCCGGCGACGAGGTGACATCTGCGTTGGCCATGTGGCCGAGCACCAAGGCGATCGGCGCCAACAGCGTGCATCTACCGGGGGGTGGGGAACATCGGGTTGACTACCTAGCCGAAGATGATGATTTCCCTATCCGGCTTGGCCCTCGCCTTTCAGCGGCTTGTGCAGCGCGGTCTCGTCGGGGGACCTTGTTGCGCCGAACCACGCGACATAGAGCGTCGGCAGGAAGACGAGCGTAAGGACCGTCGCGACCAGCAAGCCACCCATGATCGCAAATGCCATTGGTCCCCAGAACACCGTCGGCGCGATCGGTATCATCCCGAGTACCGTCGATATCGCTGTCAGCATGATCGGGCGGAAACGGGAGCTGCTGGCATCAACCGCAGCGTCCCACGGCGTCTTGCCCAAGGCGCGTTCGGCCTCGATCTGACCGATCAGAATCACCGCGTTCTTGCTGATCATGCCGATAAGCGCGAGCACGCCGAGGATGGCGACGAAGCCCAACGGCCTGCCCGAAAGCAGCAATGCGCCGACCACACCGATCAGGCCGAGCGGCGCAACGCTCAAGACCATGAAAAGCTTCGGAAAGCTCTGCAGTTGTACCATCAGGACGGTGAACATGACCAACAGCATCACCGGCACCACTGCCAGCACCGATGCCTGCGACTTCTGACTTTCTTCCACGGTCCCGCCGACGACTATGTTGTACGATCGAGGCAGCGTGCTTTTGAGTTGCTCGATCGCCGGCGACAGCGAACCGACCACGGCCTCCGGCAACTTCTCACCGACGAGGGCGGCCTGCACCGTCAGGGTCGGTACGCGATCGCGCCTCCAGATGAGTGGAAATTCCTGGTCATATTCGAACCTGGCAAACTGACTGAGAGGAACGGTCTGCCCCCCCGGCAGCGGCACCTGGAGCGTTCGGAGGCTGTCGAGCGAAACCCTCTGCTCGTCGGTTGCACGTGCCACCAGGTTGATCAGATAAATGTCGTCCCGGACCTGGGTAACGGGCGTGCCCGATATGACGGCGTTAAGCACGGTTGCAATCGCCTGCGAACTGAGGCCCAGCAGGCGCGCCTCGTTCTGGTCAACGCGAATGCGCACCTGGCGGTCGGGTTCCATCCAGTCGAAATTTACCTGCTTGGCGTCCGGACTGGCGGCGACGATCTGTCCGACCTTGAGCGCGATCTCACGCACCCGCTCCACATCCGGCCCGCTGACCCGATATTGAATTGGCCATCCGACGGGTGGCCCAAGCTCGAGGGGGGACACGAACGCAATGGCTTTCGGAAAATCCTGCGCCAACAGGTCGTTGAGCCTGCGATGCAGGCGCTCGCGCGCGGCGACATCCTTGGCGATCACAACGGCCTGGGTAAAGAAATCGTTCGGTAGCTGGACGTTCAACGGCAAATAGAAGCGAATCGCGCCGCGTCCGACATAGGTGCTCCACCGCGCCACGTCGGGGTCCGCGGCAAGCGCCGCGTCAAGCCGCTTCGCCGCTGCTTCGCTCGCATAGATCGAGGCGTTCTGCGGCAGGCTGACGTCCACGAGCAGCTCTGGTCGATCCGACGACGGAAAGAATTGCCGCGGGATCAACGGCATCGCGAGGAGCGAAGCGCCAAAGAACGCCAATGAGACCACGATCGTGACCCATTTGGCACGCATCGCAAATGTCAGGAAACTCCGATACATGCGGAAAATCCGGCCCGGCTCGGCCGTGTTGGCTTGATTCGGTGGAACGAGCAAGGCCGCTCCCAACAGTGGTATGAAAATGACGGCAACGAGCCAGGAAACCAGAAGCGCAATCGTCACCACTGCGAAAAGCGAAAAAGTGTATTCGCCGGCAGAGCTTGCCGCGAAGCCCACCGGTATGAAGCCGGCGATCGTTACCAGCGTGCCCGCCAGCATCGCCATGGCGTGGGTGCGGTATGCGAAAGCTGCGGCCTCGATCTTGCTCGCCCCCTCGCCCAACCGCGTAAGCGTCGCGTCGGTGGTCGTCATCGCATCATCGACCAGCAGGGCGAGCGCGATGATGAGCGCGCCAAGCGATATGCGTTGCATGTCTATGTGGACGAGACCCATGATCGGAAAGACGATCGCCAGCGTGAACGGTATGGCGAGCGCGATAATCAGGCCTGGCCGGATGCCGAGGCTGATGAAGCTGACGACCATGATGATCGCGATCGCCTGCATCAGCGAGACCATGAATTCGCGGATCGCCTGATCGACCACAACGGGCTGATCCGCGACGAGGATGGGCTCGATCCCGATCGGCAGGTCGGCTGTGATTTCTGCCATTGCCGCCCTGATGTTGGCACCAAGGGCAAGAATGTCTCCGCCGTCCCTCATCGCGATTGCAAGCCCGATGGCCGGTTGGCCGTTGACTCGAAACATCGGCTGCGGCGGGTCCGCGTAGCCGCGCCGCACCTGCGCGATATCGCTCAGGCGAAGCATCCGCCCCCCGGCGGCGAAATTGATGTTTGCGATGTCCTGTTCCGACTGGAAGCTGCCCGACACCCGGAGCGATATGTTCTCCGAGCCGGTCCGTACCACGCCAGCCGGTCGCACGATGTTCTGCGACTGGAGCGCCGCAAGGAGAGCGGACCGGTCGATTCCGAGCGTCGCAAGCTCCTTGGTGGAGAACTCGACGAAAATCACTTCGTCCTGCGCACCCAGGAGCTCGATCTTGGATACATCAGGTACGAGAAGCAGCCGCGATCGGATGGCTTCGACTCGATCGCGCAACTCGCGCTGGGTAAAGCCGTCACTGGTGAAGCCGTAGATGATGCCGAACGTATCGCCGAATTCGTCGTTGAATCCCGGACCGACGACACCGGAGGGAAGCGTATGACGCATGTCTCCGACCGTCTTCCGCACCTGGTACCAGGTGTCGGCAACCTCTTTCGCGTTGGCGCTGCCCTTCAGATTTACGAAAATGGTTGCAACACCCGCCCGTGTGAAACTTCGGAGGAAGTCCAGGTGAGGCGTCTCCTGGAGCGTCCGTTCGAGGCGCTCCGTTACCTGTTTCATCGTCTCCTCGACGGATGCGCCGGGCCAGGCGGCCTGGACGACCATGGTCTTGATGATGAAGGCAGGATCTTCGTTGCGCCCCAAGCGGAAATAGGACAGCGCACCGGCCAGCACCGCAATGATCATCAAGTAGACGACCAACGAACGGTGTCTCAGCGCCCAATCGGAAAGATTGGCGCCGCTCATGGCTCTGACCCGAGCAGGCGCACTTCCTGACCGGGATGAAGCGCCTGAACGCCGGCGGTGACGATGATCTCTCCCGTATCGAGGCCTTGCGAAACGATCACCTGCGCCTGATCGAAGCGAAGGACATCAACGTTGCGGACCGAAACGACCTTGGTCGATGGATCGACGATCCACACCGCGGGCCGCCCGTTCATCCTCGTCAGTGCCGTCGCAGGTATGTCGATTACCGGCCCGGAACTGGATTGGACCCGCCCGTTCACGGTCGCGCCGAGCTGCATGGCTGCCGGCGGGTTCGTCAGGCCAACCTTGACCTCGAACGTTCGCCTGACGGGATCGGCTTGCGCCGCGATCTGACGAACACGCCCGCGCGCCGTCACCTTCGGGTCGTCAGCCAGGCTGACGGTGACCTCCTGATCGGTCGATGCGGATCTGACCAGTTGCGCCGGAACATCGAATACCGCGTCGCGGCCGTCCTGCCGCGCGATCCTCACGATCATTTGCCCGGCCTGAACGACCTCGCCGGCGGACGGCCCGGTCGCCGTGATCTTGCCCGGCGCGTCGGCCTTGAGTTCGGTGAAACTCACGAGGTCGTGGGCGGTAGCCAGTTGAGCCTCCGCCGCTTCGACCTGCGCCCTGGCTGTCTGCTGTGCCTGCGTCGCCACCTCGAAATTCGCACGCGTGGTCCACCCCTGGGCCAACAGCGTCTCCTGGCGTTCGTAATGATTGCGCGCCTGCGTCAACTGGCCCTGCGCGGCGGCGAGGGCAGCCTGTGCTTGCCGCAACGTATTCAGCTCATTCTGCGATTCCAGTCGCGCCAGCAACTGTCCCGCCTCAACCCGATCGCCGACCTTGGTGCTGCTCTCCAGCAGCCGTCCTGGAATCCGGAAAGCAATCGATACTTCGTCATCCGCCTCGATGTGGCCGGTGAAGGTCAATGGCGTCGAGGCTTCCCGCTTCTCGATCGTTGCGGTGCGGACCGGACGCGGCGGCGTCGCCTGCGTTTCGCTGCCTGGTCCGCAGCTTGCAAGCATAAGCGAACATGCCGCCGTCACGAGCGCGAATGAGAGGATCTGTCGAGGCATCGAAGAGGTGCCCTTTACGTTATCGAAAACAGGCCCGGGAAGACGACGCCTTCCGGCGATTGCGCCGTGGGCATCTTCATCGATAGGCCCGAGGGCAGACATCGGTAAATCTACCCGGTGCGACGGGATGCAACCGCGATGCGCGCGAGGGGCTACTGGGGAACTCCCGGTGCGTGATCAGGCAATCACCTGATATTTTTCGCACCCGCGGACGGTCACAGTTTCACGCTCAAGTGAAGTCATCGAACGAGCATCGAAACTGTTCGGCATCGATGGATTCGCTAAATTGCTGCTGCCGGTGCTGGGAGGTGCCGCGCTTGCGGTCCTGCTCAGTCCCAGTCCGCATCCGCCGACATCTTCAGTGGCCTGGAAGACGCTGATGCGCGCGATCGCCCCGCTGCGACGCGCCTGTCTTGGATTCGGCAGCCGTGTCGAAGCAGGCGACGAGCTTCTTCGTCAATGGTCTGCCGCCGGCATCTCACTGCTCCTGCTCGCGATCGTCTTCACCACGTTGATGTCGCAACAAATTGACAATCAGGCTATCCGGGTGGGACAGATCGGCCAAGCGCTTCACCCGATCGAACGATCCGGAGCATTCTTCTCGTGTCTTGGGGTTTTCACGGATGCCGGGCTGGCGGTTGGCCGTCTAATCTCGGTCCCGCCCCATCTGGTTGGGGGCGATCTTCCTGTGTGAACTTGCCCGTCGGAAAAGTCCGGAGACTTCCATGTCTGATCTGGTCGCGATCGTGTACCCAAACGAGGCGAAGGCCGAAGAAGTCCGTGAAAGGCTGCTCAAATTGCAAAAAGAGTACCTGATCACGATCAGCGATGCCGTCATCGCCGTGAAGACAGAGTCCGGCGGCATCAAACTCAACCAGCTCGTCAACACCACGGCAACGGGCGCGATCACCGGCAGCTTCTGGGGATTGCTGGTCGGCGTGCTCTTCCTCAATCCGATCCTCGGTGTCGCCGTCGGCGCGGCATCCGGCGCCATCGGGGGAGCCTTGTCCGATTTCGGCATCAACGACTCCTTCGTGAAGGAGCTGTCCGCATCGCTTCAACCTGGCAACGCGGCGCTCTTCGTCCTGATCAAGAACATGACGGCCGACAAGGTGCTCAACGAAATCAAGGACGCCGGCGGGGTCGTGCTGAAGACATCGCTGGACGAGACCAAGGAAAAGATCCTGCGCGACGCGCTCGCCAAGGCTGCGGAGCGTCCGGCGGCTTGAGCTGCCTACCGCCGCCCGCCCAGCAGGCGCAGGAGCATCATGAATAGATTGATGAAGTTGAGATAGAGCGACAGCGCCGCGATCACGGACTTGCGGCCTGCGGCGGTCTCGTCGTCCCTGCTGTCATACATCGCCTTGATCCGCTGCGTGTCGTAGGCCGTGAGTCCTGCGAAGACACCAACGCCGATGATCGAGATCAACCAATCGAGTCCCGTGGACCTCAGGAAGATGTTGACCACGCTGGCGATGATGACGCCGATCAGGCCCATGAGCAGGAAACTGCCAAACCCCGACAGATCGCGCCTGGTGGAATAGCCGAAGAGGCTGAGCGCCCCGAACATCGCGGCCGCAATGAAGAAGACGCGTGTGATCGAGGCGCTGGTGTAGATGTGCAGCAGCGTCGCGAGCGATATGCCGATCGACGCGGCATAGACGAAGAACAGCAGGCGCGCCGTTCCCGCCGACAACGTATTGATGCGCGCACTCATGAAGAACACCAGGCCGAGCGGTGCCAGGATGAAAACCCACATCAGCGGGCTCTCAAGCAATGCGGGCCCGGTGAGCTGATAGGTGAGCCACGCCACAACGGCCGTCAGGCCCACGCCCGCCGCCATATAATTGTAGATCCGCAACATGTAGGCGCGCAGCCCGGCGTCAATCGCGAGCGCGCTGCCAGGGGCGTCTATGGCGGTGAGGTTCGGTTCATGGTCGGACATGGCTTGCCTCCTCGCGCTTCTGCGCACAAGAATCAGGCTATCGGTCCGCCCCCCGCGAAAGCATCGGATGATACCCGCGGACCGGGGGGCGCATCCCCCTATTCCCCCCGGGGACCTTGCCGAAACGTAACGCGAGGATCGACCGGCCTTCTTCATCCCTTTTGCTTAGGCCCCTTACAGGTTTGTCACTGGCAGCCAGGAGCGCACCAGCCTACCTCGTTGGCATGCGCTACTTCTTCCATATCGTCGACAAATACGGCCTGTCTCCGGACCGGACGGGGGGCGAGTACGCCAACGAGGAAGCCGCTATGCTGCATGCAAGGCGCATCGCGGCGGAACTCGCGAAGGCCGGCGAGTTCTTCCGTGCCAGCTTCGTACTGGTCGCCGGCGCCGCTACGCCCGGATCGGCAAGCCGGCATTAGAGCGGGACGTTGCGACAGCGACGTCAGGGAGAGCCTGACAGGACGCCGATCGCCCAATTTCCTGCCTCGCCTTCTACAGGAAAACCCTGATGTCCGGACAAGAAGGCCGCCTCTAAGGTCCTGCAAACGGTGGCCGGCTCATCCGCTCGAACTAGACCTTTGCGCCACCTCATCTCCGATTGAAAGCCATTCTCGCCATGGCTCCTTCGTCGAAAGAGGTCGACACGAAGCTTTCGCGCAGCGCGCTCGTCGCGCTCGTGGTCGGGTCGATGGTTGGTTCCGGCATCTTCGCGCTGCCGGCATCGTTCGGGCGCGTCACCGGCGTGCTCGGCACGTTGATCGCCTGGATCATCGCCGGCACGGGCATGCTCATGCTGGCCTTCGTTTTTCAGACGCTGTCCCGCCGCCGGCCGGACCTGGATGCGGGCATCTACGCCTACGCCAAGGCCGGGTTTGGGGAGTACATAGGATTTGCTTCTGCGGCCGGCTATTGGATCGGATGTTGCCTCGCCGACGTGGCCTGCCTCATTCTTATCAAGGCGACAATCGGACAGTTCTTTCCGGTCTTCGGCGACGGCACGACGCCAGTTGCCATCGCATCGGCGTCGCTCCTGGTGTGGGGCGTCCATTTCCTGGTGCTGCGAGGCATCAAGGGAGCCACCACCCTGAATACCATTGCGACCTACGCCAAAATCATCCCGATCCTGCTTTTCATCGGTGTCGCCTTCGTCGTCGTCGATCCCGAACTGATTTCCCGGAATTTCTGGGGAACGGAGCAGCCGAGCATCGCAGCGGTGTCCGGGCAGGTCCGAAGCACCATGCTGCTCACCGTATTCGTCTTTGTCGGAATCGAGGGCGCGAGCGTGTATTCACGTTACGCACGTGACCGCTCCGACATCGGGTTTGCGACCGTTGCCGGCTTCCTGTCCGTTCTCTGCCTGCTCGTACTCGTGACGCTGTTGTCCTACGGCGTTCTGACCCGGCAGGAACTCACGGGCCTGCCAACACCATCCATGGCCGGTGTGATGGAGGCGATGGTGGGACGCTGGGGCGCCGTCTTCATCAGCGTGGCGCTGCTGATCTCGATCCTCGGCAATTACCTGTCATGGTCGCTGCTGGCGGCCGAAGTTCTGCACTCCGCAGCGCTCAACCGCACCATGCCCTCTTTTCTGGCGACCGTTAATGCACACCAGGTTCCGGCCGGAGCGCTCTGGCTCACCAACTGCGTGATCCAGGCGTTTCTTCTCGTCACCTGGTTTGCCGAATATGCGTTCACGCTTGCCTTGAAGATGACAAGCGCGATGACGCTGATCCCATATTTCCTGGTCGCTGCGTACGGCCTGAAGCTGGCCTATCTCGGCGACTCCTACCATGCGGGCGAACGGACTCGTACCGTCGACGGGATCCGCGCCGCCATCGCAACGCTCTACGCCATCGGCATGATCTACGCGGGCGGCCTGAAGTTTCTTCTGCTGTCGTCAATTCTTTACGCGCCCGGAACGGTTTTGTTTTTTCTCGCCAAGCGCGAAGGCAAGGGGGCCGTTTTCAAGCCGTTCGAGGTCATCATATTTGCCGCGGTCGCGCTTGCTGCTTGTGCGGGCGTCTATGCGCTGGCGGTCGGCGCTATCTCGATTTGAATATTTGTCGGTCGAATGGAGGGGAAGATGAATGCCCGATTAGTTTGCAGCGCGTTGATCCTGGCTGGATTGTTCCTGGCCATGGAGCCGCCCCTGTCATATGCACAGTCGACCGCTCCGGGCGCATCCGCGCCGAAGCCCGCGGCTGCGCCCAATACCAATACGAATCCGACCAAACACCGTCACTGGCGCCACCGCGGAGGCAAGCATCCTCATTTTGGCAGCCGCCGCCTTCGTACCTAGGCTCCACACGCATGGCTGCCCGCGATATTCAGCGTAATGGGCATCGCGCTCGCCATGCCGCCGGTTGCCGTCGGACGGGTAGCGATCGCCAGGTTCTGAATCGCAGATTGGCCTCGCGCCAATGGCTAACAAGAGGGATGATTGCGAGGTGCCGCATGAGCGAGGTTGAAACCGAACGGAAAGGCGGAGCAGAATCGCCCTCGACACATTCGGGGATGACACACTTCCTTTGGCAGCAACTCCCCTACTGCGTTGCACTACTGCTTGCGCTTGCGGGCGTCGCCTATACCAATGCGTCACATCAGCCACTCGTTGGCTACTGGGAATTTCTTGCGCTCGCCATCGGCGTCGTCTGCGTCATCAACAAGTGGCCGGATGTCGTCGGCAAGGAGGAGCGCTTGCGGCTGATCTGGACTCAGACGCTGCACTGGGTCGCCGTCCTGGTCGCCATGAACATCGTGCTGGTATCTCGTGTCCAGCAACTGCTGCCGACACCCGCGACCAGCCTCGTTCTGCTCACATTGCTTGCCCTCGGGACGTTCCTCGCCGGCGTCAGTCTTCTGTCGATGCAAATCGCGTTTCTCGGCGTCGCGATGGGCATCGCGGTGCTGGCAATCTCTTGGCTGCAGCAGTCTGTCGTCTTCTTCCTGCTGGCCGCCGTCCTGTTGATCGGCCTCGGCATCACATTCTGGCTTCGCCATGACCGCGATCCAGGCGGCGCGCCCGCCGATACCAGAAACCAGATGGAGGTCTGAATGCGGACGAATATGATTGTCGCAAGCATCTGCGGATTGGTCGCCACGGGTGCTGTTGCCGTGCCCGCTGTCGCCGAACCGTTCAGGGTCGGCGGGCTCGTGTGCACCAGCACGCCTCGCGTGGGACTCGTGCTCGGCTCGGCGCAGGAACTTCGTTGCGTGTTCACTGCGACGAGGCCGCCCAGGCAGTACGTCTACGAAGGCCGGATCAGGCGCGTTGGTCTCGATATCGGCGTGACCAGCGCAGGAACTCTCTCCTGGGCCGTCCTCGCGAGGAATTCGCGCGTCGGGCCTGGCACGTTGCGCGGGAACTACGTGGGCGCGAGCGGCAATGTCGCAATGGGGCCCGGTTTCGGCGCGAACGTGCTGATCGGAGGGTCTCGCCGCTCGATCATGCTCCAGCCGCTTTCGATCGAGCGATCGATCGGATTGAACCTTGCAGCAGGGGTGACCAATCTGACGCTCGGCCCGCGCGGGCGGCGACAGGTTGAACCTTAAGATACGGCCGCGCCTGAGTGACCGCGAATATTCCCGCCGGCGCTTTAGGGTTTCGACGGATGTCCGCATGGGCAGTTCGCCGTTAGCGTTCTCACGGGCGGGCGTGGCTGCTGTACGCGCTCCAATCCGTTTGAAGGACCGTGTAACACGAAGATCCAACAAGGAGAGGCGCACAACAATGACCGCTCCCAGCCGTCGTGACTTCCTTGACCTTGTCCAGAAAGCGTTTGTTGCCGTCGCAGTTGGCGGAATGGCCATCTGCTCCCGTGATACCGCGGAGGCGATGCCGGTCGCACCCAACCCGACAGGTGCAGAAAAATCGCCCGATCTCGTGACAAGAGTCCAGTGGGGTCCTGGTTGGGGCCCGCCCCCGCGGCGCCGGCGCCGCCGCTGGGTCTGTTGGTGGCATCGCGGTCGTCGTGTTTGCGGCTGGCGATGGGTATAGTTCGCGGGTGAACTCAAGTTTCCGGAAGCGGGCAAACTGATAACAGCGTTGCGCCGGCCGAGCTCGGAAGCAATCGTTCACGCCGAGCAGAACGCGAAGTTCCCGGCACATTCCCGAGCGGAAGATCGTTGGTAGCGGGAGAGGGACTCATACAGTCCCCCACCCAGGCAGAGCCTTTGTTTTCAAAGACTTACCGGGCGGCTTAGGGTGAGCGCTGATGGCCTTGGATAGCAAGAAATTGGTGCTTGTCCGGGCTAGGATTGTTTCTGCCATCTCCCGGAGCGCCGTGGCCTCTGAAAATTCGGCAATCGTGTAGCTTCTAATGCCGTCGCTGATAGATACGTCGTTCAGTCCACTTACGACGCACCAATCGACCGCCTCTGCAAACGCCAACTTGGCGGTTTCGAAGACCACACTCAGCTTGTGGTCGTCCACGTAGGCTTCCACGAAAAACGGCATTGGACACCTGTCCAGATTTCTTTTGCCGATCGGCCTCGGACACCGCCCCGAGGGATATGACGATCATAATGTCACTTTTTGAAATACCTCTTAAAGCGAGCATCGGTTTTAGGCACCTTTCGCATGCCCGCCCGGCAGCAACTTCGAACTCCCTACTATTAATCCATCACCTGAAAACGTAAGCGATCCCGTTAGCAGCCGCAGCGAATAACCAGCATAAGACCGCAAAAAGCACTATCGCGAGTAGCGGTCCCGCTCTCATCATGCCGCTAACAATACTCGCGGCAAAACGGACGGAACCTCGCGGCTCGGGGCGCGGCATGTATCCCGAACGCCACCCCATTTGTCGAGCTGCAAAGCACACCTCTTCCGGTGAAAGATAACCCAGCGAGGTATAATGCCGTATTAGATCGCCAGAGCGGTGCCTTCGATATTCAGCAATTAGCTTGTCCACAAATCGAGATGGCCCCACTTCGACATAATCCGCGCCAGCGACAAAGATGTCTCGGTAACCTAACCACATCGCCGTCAGGTCAACTGCGGGCTCCTCTGAGTGAAGCGGATGTCGAAGACTCTCCAGTACAATATGCGCCATCTCATGAGCGATAGCTTGGATCACGCTCTCATATTTACTGCCCTCCAAAAACGACTTTCGGATAAAGACAGTGGCAATCGTTTTCTCGAAATCTCGGCTATTCAACGGAGGCATAGGATTAGGAAGCACCACCCATGCAGGGGCATCGTTCTTCGACAGACTCGGATCATCCCCCTTATTCACGAGGCCTACCCGCACCCTCAATTTCAAGTTCATGCTATCGCGCACGAACTTAACCACGCCCGTGTAGTCCTTTGCATCATAGAGCTCACGCAGTAGTGGTGATTCAATCTGCCATGTAACCTGTGTCATCGATGCGCGAAGCACCTCGACATATGATAGGATCATCTTATCGCGAAAGGGCTTAACCCCGGTTGCTGTCACTTGCCACTCCAGATCATACAGGCCGCCTTACGGGTGCGAGGTCGGACATTATGAAGCCTCCCGAGTTTCGGCCTTCACGTGAGTCATGGCTTCATTGAGAAGCCCGATTGCGAAGTCGACCAAGTGAGCCGGATGTTCGGCTGGGGTTTGAAGGATGGACGCGGCGAGCGCGTAAGCATTGTCGACAAACTGAGCGACAGCTTTGCGCTGAACGCAAGGCGTCAAAGGTCGCCGCGCCGTGTTGAATTTCGCGCAGAGTTCGCGATAGAACGCGCCTTCGTTGGCCTGCGCTTGACGTGCCTGTCGCAGTAAGTCGCGTGCCCAATAGGGAAGGTCGTTAACGCTTGAAATCATCTTCAGTATCCGAATTGTCCGTGTCGCAGGCGAAGACGGCTTTGCCCCGGCCGGATCGAATGAAGTTCACGGGCGGGCCGAAATCGGCGTCGCCGTTGGTGTAGCAAATTGTCTTCCCCACCCCGATCACACTGCCGAATAACGCGTTAAACGTTTCGAACGCGTCAGCGATGCGCGTGAGCGCTCCGGCCGCGTCTTCAGCGGCGTTCGCTGCTCGATTGAGACGCGCGTCGATTTGCATGTCAAGTAAAGCCTGCAGCGAGAGTGTCTCGCGCTCGGTGGTCGTCGTCATCGTGGGTGTCCTCTGTCGTGGGGTTGGGAAAGCGCCGCGCGGCAGCCGGTCCCGAGGCTAATCAAGCCGGGCCGCGCGGGCGTCCCGAAGTGTCCGACGCCAAGCGCTCGGACTGCTTCGAACTGAATCTTTGATCTGTCGGCGCGCCCTCTCGGCGCGGTCCTCTCTTCGATTGAGTGTGTTGGTAGACCCTGAACAGGGTGTGGGCTGGTCGTCTCCCCAGGCCGCGCGTTGCGCGGGATGGTTTCCTGCCCTATGGCCTACCCTTGGCGGGTCGTTGCGCTTCTATCGCCCTGTCGCTATCCGGTTTGGAATCGGTCGCGGTGAACGGTGCGGCTGCCAGCCCCCTGACTGTCGCGCGCAGACCAGTAAAGCTAAACCGGTCATGCCGTTCATCTCGGGGCAAATTCTGCGGATGCTTTTGGGCCAGTGTCCGCGTGGCCTTTCCGAAGAGGGCTCGCCAGTGAGGCGCGCCTACACTCGCTTAAAGGGATCGCAAGCCCAAAAGTTGCGCGGCGGATCAAAAATGTCGGGGCCGCTCCCGGCAGCCGAATGAACTCCGATTGCATCCCCGCTCCACGCCCGCTAAGCGCGAATATCCATTGCGCAACATCCTGCGTCGTGGTGAGATTAGTTTTTTTCAGCATGGAGGGTTATTTGATGAAAAAGGCCTTAGGACTGCTTATCGCGCTCTCAATTGTATTTTTTGCATCTGCCAATGAGAGCCGGGCGGCTAGTTGCGATGACGGCATTATCGTCAACAACATCTGGTGCAAATTCATCTTGAACTACAACAATAGCGGTCAAAATGTGTGCATTGCGATACAATACAACAATCAACCACTCACGGTCCTATTCGACATTTATCCCGCACCTGGAAGGATAACTCCGATACCGAAGCCCTATCGGCACGCGACTATCCGTGCATTGATGAAGCCCTATGAACTCAACAGAATTTTCGGATGGATACAGGGCGAAGCGCCTGACAACGTGCAGAGTTGCAGTCTCATCGGATGGCAACTTGCGGGTGGCAAGCGGGTCAAGGTCAATCCCAACGACGTTCGGAAGAGCCTGTTCTAACATCCGGTTGGCTTTTCAGGCCTTGGCAGGCCGGGGCTCCCTCTGAAACTTGCCCCACTATGTTGCATCGATCTGACTGCAAAAATGCGATCTATTGCGCGGGCCTAATTCCCTCCAAGCCGCCCACCGTGCAGTTCCCACCCTTATAGGGGTGGGAGCTGCACGGTTGATGGGAAAATCAGTGCACGGTCGCTACACGGTCGTTGCACGGTCGCGCTAAACGATTGAAAATACTGCAAAACAACCGTGCATCTGACCGTGCACGAACCGTGTAGGCCAACCGTGCACGGGACCGTGCAGCAACCGTGCACGGTGGATCGGTGCACGGTCATGCTAGCGCTGGAAAATCAGTTGCCTGGACACGAAAACTTCCCCCGCGGGTACTTGCAGGGCTCCGACATTGCCAACGAGAGCCGCGCTACGCTCGGTGTCCTGTCCGACATTCGGACTTTCGTGGGCATGCGCCGGGAACTTGCTCAACGAGGCCCCGAGGGTGAGCCAAGATTCCTGACCCCCGCCCCCGGCTTTGTTTGGGACTCCCCGGCGCTAGATGAGCTTCTCGACGATCTGAGCGGGCTCGGCCTCCTGGGTAAGCGAGATGATGATGAACCGCCAAACGCATTCGTGCCCATCCATGTGGTGGAGGAAGTTACCCCTATTGTTCGTGGGTACATTGAGCACGTTCGCACCATCGCGCTAAAGCGCGAGCCCAAACTAGTACTCTATCTGAAGGTCAAGGGATTCCCGGATACCGTACTCCACGGCGAACGTCACGGAGTCGTCGGGTGGCATTATCACTACTGCGATAAGCACGGCAGGCGCTCGGATACCTTACTGTCGTTCGACACCAGGCAGCCGCTAAAGAAGGATGAGAAAGGCAACGTTGTGCCGCTCAGACTAAACGCTCCATTGTTCTGGGAACGCCACGGTGTGCAAAAAGCTAAGTTGAAGGCACGCGCAGAGCAGTGGGGAGCCGACAAACGCTCAAGCGTATTCGAGGCGGCTCAACCCGACCTGGATAAACAAAAGCCGGCCGATTTCAGGCGTCCTGCTGACGACGCCCGTGCCGTGTGGCCACAAAACGCCGTCCTCAGTTTGCCGCCTGCCAAATCACGCTGACAGACTGTACTCTCCGCCTATTGTCACCCGTCTTAGCGATCTCACCGCCCTCCGCCAACCGCCCCAACAGCCGCGAGACGATGGTGGGATCTTTAAGCTCCGGCAGCCCCCGCTGAGAGCCGGTACTTGTTCAGCGCTATTAACACTTCCTTCTTCGTCAGACCGATCTCATCGGCCGTCTCGCCCGTCGCGTCGGACAGTTGCTGAACCCGTTCCTTGAACACGCGCAGTGTCGCAGCGAGTTTATCGGCCGGTGTGTCTGACGGGGTCATTAACGCCTGATCCTCAGTATCTTCGACCGCGAAGTTGACCCCCGAAGAAATAGCTTTCAGACGGTCGGCGTCGTGGTGCGCGCGGAACCGGGTGTGAAGGGATTTGAGGTCGAGATAAAGGGACGGCTGCAGGAGCTTTTAGGCGCGCCGTTCCTCACACGTTCTGTGGGTGGGGGACTAGTGGTAGCGGGAGAGGGACTCGAACCCCCGACCCCAGGATTATGATTCCCGTGCTCTAACCAGCTGAGCTACCCCGCCACGGCGTCGCGGTGGCGGCAGGCAATGCCGCCGTCGCGAACGCGCGGCATATAAGGAGCGGGTTGCGCGCCTGTCAAGCAAGGTGAGCGCTCCCGTCAAGCATCTGCAAAATGATGCTATTTCGGCCGGATCGTCGGGTCCCCGCCGGGGCTGCCGGGCGGCGGAATCACCGAGGTCTTCCCGGCGTCCGGCGCGGGCGCGCGCATTTCGGGATCGACGCCTTGCGGCGGGCACAATACGCCGTCCGAGCGGGCGAGCTTGTCGCCCAGCACCTCGGCGCGCTGGCCGGTGGTCGTTCCCTCCGGAACCTTCTCTCCGGCGTTCGGCCGGGGCTGCATCGGAGCGCAATTGGCCGCGCGCTGTGGCGATGGCGGCGCGGTCTGCGCCGGCGGTGTCGCCGGACCGGGCGGAGCCTGCGCGCCTGCCGCGTCAGCAGCCGCCATCATCATGCATGCGAGAAGAAGTGCGCGCTTTATTGTCATGCAAGGAAAACGGCGTGCGTTGACGGAGGTTCCGCGGCCATTCCGTCTAGGACTTCCGATAACGGATCAGCGAAAAATGCCCCATCGGCGGCATCGGCCGCCGTTCGGTCAGGGTGACACCGCCATGTCTGGCGGCCCAGTTGGTCAGGCGTTCCCACGGAAATTCCGGCCGCCAGCCAAGCCGACGCGCCAGCGGCGCAAAGGCCAGTTCGAAGATGCGGCGCGGGCCGCGCTCGGCGCCGATGTGATTGACCAGGATGAGTTCGCCGCCCGGCTTCAGCACGCGAATGAAATCATCCAGCGTCGCCTCGGGATCCGGCACCGCGGTGATGACATATTGCGCCACCACCGCATCGAAAAACGCATCGGGAAACGCCAGGTTCTTGGCATCCATCACCGCCAGCGTCTCGACATTGGTCAGCCCGAACTCGCGCACGCGCTTGCGCGCCCGCCGCAGCATCGGCTCGGATATGTCGACGCCGCACAGTTTGGTATTGCGCGAATATTCCGACAGCGACAACCCGGTGCCGACGCCGACGTCGAGAACCCGTCCGCCGATCTTGTCGGCTTCCGCGATGGTCGATCGCCGTCCCTCGTCGAACACCTTGCCGAAAACGAGATCGTAGATCGGCGCCCAGCGCCCATAAGCCTTTTCGACCCCCTCGCGGTCGATGTCCCCAGCCATTCCCTGCCCCGATTTTTTGGTTAGGTGCGCATCACCTCGGCGAGCGGCGCAAGCTTGTCCTGCGCCCCTGCCCTCGCCGCCGGATGTCGTGCGGCGGCGCTCTTGATGAAGCCGCCGCCGAGCACGCGCGCCTGTCCGGAAGGCGCATCGTAGAACACACAGGCCTGGCCGGGCGATACGCCCTCCTCGCCGGCAACGAGTTCGACCTCGTAGCCGCCGTCGACCGCGCGCAGCCAGGCCGGCTGCGGCGGACGCGTCGAGCGAACGCGGACGAACATCTCGATGCCTTTGCCGATGACGCGATCGAGCGCGCCGTCGCCGATCCAGTTGACGTCACGCAACAGGATCCGATCCATGCGCAACGCCTCGCGCGGGCCCACCACGACGCGGCGGCTGGCGGCATCGAGCTTGACGACATAGAGCGGCGCGCCGGCGGCAATGCCCAGTCCCTTGCGCTGGCCGACGGTGAAATGGACGATGCCCTGGTGCCGACCGATCACGCGTCCCTCGAGATCGACGATCTCGCCGGGCTCGATCGCGCCGGGCTTCAGGCGGCCGATGATGTCGGTGTAGCGCCCGGTCGGCACGAAGCAGATATCCTGGCTGTCCTGCTTGTCGGCGACTTCGAGGCCGAAGCGCCGCGCCAGTTCGCGCGTCTGCGGCTTGGCCATGTCGCCGAGCGGAAAGCGCAGATAGTCGAGTTGCTCGCGCGTGGTCGCGAACAGGAAATAGCTCTGGTCGCGATCGGCATCGGCAGCGCAGACCAGCGCGCGCGAGCCGTCGGCAAGGCGGCGCGAGGCAACATAGTGTCCGGTCGCGAGCGCCTGCGCGCCGAGTTCGCGCGCGGTCGAAAGCAGGTCGCGAAACTTGATCGAGCGGTTGCACTCGATGCAGGGCACCGGCGTTTCGCCATGCGCGTAGCTGTCGGCGAAATTGTCGATCACGGATTCGCGGAAGCGGCTTTCGTAGTCCAGCACGTAATGCGGAATGCCGATCCGTTCCGCGACATTGCGGGCATCGTGGATGTCGCGCCCGGCGCAGCAGGCGCCCTTGCGATGGGTTGCCGCGCCATGGTCGTAGAGCTGCAGCGTGATTCCGACCACGTCGTAGCCCTCGGACTTCAGCAGGGCGGCCGTCACCGAGGAATCGACTCCGCCGGACATGGCGACCACGATCCGCGTATCCTGCGGACGACCTTCGAGATCCAGACTGTTTCGCATGCCAGGGGTCATCGACTTCAATCGCGGAGCCCGCCAGCGGGCCGCGGCCAAGGTTAAAAAGCCTTTATCTATAAGGCATTGGAGCGTCATTCGGCCATTTCGGGCCGGATCGGATGCCGCTCTTTAATATAGGCCGTATTCCCGCGAAGCAATCAGTCGAACCTCATTTTGGAGGGGGTCCAGGACGGCAAATCTTGCCGCCGGGCAGAAAAGGCGGCGGAAGCCGGAGCGCGCGACCCCGCCGCCGTCCCGCCCAAGACATTGAAATTACAATAGAATGTCTTAGAGACCTGAGTGGCCCGGTCCTTGCTGAATGGTAGCTGAGAGCTCAGCGCGAGGGTCGCCCGTGGTAAGTGTCACGTCAGAAGTTTCGGCAAACGCATCTTTCCAGAACGCGGCGGCGCGGTCCGCCCGGCCCGATTCCGATCCCCCCGCCGGCAACGACAGCTTCGCGGCGCTGGTCGACAGCAATACGGCAGCGAGCCGCAACGATTCCCGTGCGCAGGACCCGGCGCCCGCCCCGCGCCGATCCGACGATACGCAGGCCGGGTCCGGCAATCGTCCGCGCGATAACGCCGCGGCGTCCGACAAGGCGGACAAGGCCGCGCGCCGTGATTCGAATGATCGCGACGGCGCGAGCAAGGCGAGCAACGACAACGCGCGCGATGACGGCAAGGCCGACGCCACAACCGACACCACGGCCAATGCCGAGACCAAGGCGACCACAACCCGCCGCGCCAAATCGAAGTCCGACGCGCCGAAGTCCGACAAGGCGGAACCCGGCGAGAAAACGCAGGCATCTTCCGCCGATGCCTCGCAGGCCGAGGCGGCACAGGATGCAACGACCGTCATGACCGTCGACGCCATCGCCACCGCCATCAATGCGCCCGCGGCTCCAGCGCCCGAGACCACCGCGACGCCGACGGCCGACAAGGCCGCTGCTCCGCTTGCGATCGCAGCCGCGGCGATCGCGGCTTCCGCATCGCTTGCCGCCGAGACCGCGCCGGCCGCTGCTACCAGCGAGACGACCGACACGGCCGGCACAACGACCTCGCCCGACGCGCAGGCAAAGGCCGACGTCAAGGCAACCGCTCAAGGCGGTGTTGGCCAGGCTGTCAGCGCCCTGGCGACATCAGGCGATCCGTCCGTCACTGGCGGCAGCGCGCAGGCCGCTTCCGCCGTCGCGGCAACACCAGCCGCGACAAAATCGGCGGTGCTCTCCAAGACATCCGATCTGGCCAGGAAGGGCGCCACGACGGCAGTCGAGCAGCCCGCAGCCAGCGACGGCATCGACGGCACCGATCCCGCCGCGTCGGCAGCGCCCGCCGCTGATACGATCGCGCCTGCCGTTACGCCTTCAGCCGAAGCCGTCGCCAAACCCAAGTCCGAAGGCGGCGTCACTGAAGCCGTGAAGGCTGACGCGCCAGGTAATTCCATTGCGCCGCCAACCGCACACGCCAATGCGAACGCGCATCTTGCCGCTCCCGATATCGGCAACACGCCGGTCAATCCTTCCGGCAGCGGCCTGCAGGCTGCCGGCGCGATCCCGTCGCAGCTGTCGGCCACCCATGCGACCGCGGCTGCAACGACGCAACTCACCGCCAACGCTGCGACCGGCGCCGCCGTGCCGCTGAGCGGGCTCGCGATGGAAATCGGCGCCTCCGCCAAGAGCGGCAAGACCCGTTTCGAAATCCGGCTCGATCCCGCCGAACTCGGCCGCATCGATGTCCGCATCGACGTCGATCGTCACGGCCAGGTGACGTCGCACCTGACCGTCGAACGGCCGGAAACGCTGTCGATGCTGCGCCAGGACGCCAACCAGTTGCAGCGCGCGCTCGACAATGCCGGGCTCTCGACCGGTAACGGCGGCCTGCAATTCAGCCTGCGCGACCAGTCCTCGCAAGGCCAGAACGACGGCAACCAGTCCAATCCCAACGCGCATCGCATCGTCGTCAGCGAGGACGAGAGCGTGCCGGCCGTCGTCGCCGGGCGCAGCTATGGCCGCATGCTCGGTGCGAGCGGCGGCGTCGACATCAGGGTTTAAAGGAGATCGCCATGGCAGTTGATGCAACCATGCCGACCACAGTCGTCTCGGCTGCGGGGACCGGCACGGCTACGGCCAACAAGACCTCGTCGGACAACACGACCGGGATCGCGGATAATTTCCAGACCTTTCTGACGCTGCTGACCACCCAGCTTCAGCACCAGAATCCGATGGATCCGCTCGATACCAACCAGTTCACGCAGCAGCTCGTGCAGTTTGCCGGCATCGAGCAGCAGCTCAAGTCGAACGATCAGTTGAAGGCGTTGGTCGAGATCGAAAAAGGTGCCCAGGCCACCCAGGCGCTGGTCTATGTCGGCAACACGGTCGCCGTCGACGGCAGCAAGGCGCAGTTCGACAAATCCGCCACCTGGAATTTCAATTCCGACAAGGACACGACCGCAACGATCACGATCACCAATTCGGCGGGACAGACCGCCTATACCGGCAACTTTTCATTGAAGCAGGGCGGCTCCAGTTTCGTCTGGGACGGCAAGGGTAACGACGGTGTGCAGTGGCCGGCCGGCACCTACACCCTGAGCGCAACCGGCAAGGACAGTTCGGGCAACAGCGTCGCGATATCAACCGAAGTCCAGGGCATCGTCGATTCCGTCGATCTGACCTCCTCCCCGCCGCTGCTGTCGATCGGCGGCCAGAGTTACACAACTGACAAAATCAAACGGGTGGTCCGCCCGGCGACCTCGAGCTAGCCCGCGGCCATCGCTTTCCACCCGTCCGGCCCGTTCCCGGCCCGGTCTTCCTGCGAGCGCACAGGCGTTCCGGAAGGCCGGTTCGCGGCCATTTCTGGTCATTTTCAAGGAGATTCGTATTGAAGCCGTGGGCTTAGGCAAATTTTAAGCCGAAGGGCGTAGATTTACTACCGTGAGTTCAGTGGTTGAGAGTTTGTGAGTACGCCATGACAGAACCCCATCGCCCGAGGGTAAAATACGTCATCGGGCCTGACGGCAGCCCGTTAACAATTGCTGACCTGCCCGCGCCCGGCACCAAACGGTGGGTGATCCGCCGCAAGGCCGAAGTTGTCGCCGCAGTCCGCGGTGGCCTGCTTTCCCTCGAAGAGGCGTGCAGCCGCTATACGTTGACGGTCGACGAATTCCTGTCCTGGCAGTTCTCCATCGATCAGCATGGCCTGGCGGGCTTGCGGACCACCCGGATCCAGCAATATCGCCAGTAAGCGCTTCTGAACCAAAAGATTTGATGAAAACCGGCTTCGTTTTGCGAAGCCGTTTTTTTTCATGCCCGGAACTATTAGCGGCGCTTTAACGCCTGTTAACCATATCGAAACCATCCCCTAGGCAATAATTGCCCAGTCGGTCCCTGGGGCCGAATCCCTGGGGGCGGTTGGTGCAAAGTCTCGTTGCTTTCCTGAAAGGCCTTGGCGCGTCACGGCTGATGGCCATGGTCGCCGTGACCACCGCGCTGCTCGGCTTCTTCGCCTTCGTCATCATGCGCGTCACCACGCCGCAGATGACCACGCTGTTCACCGACCTGTCCTACGAAGATTCCTCCAGCATCATCAAGGATCTGGAGCGCCAGGCTATTCCTTTCGAGCTGCGCAATGAAGGCGCCGTCATCATGGTGCCGAAGGACAAGGTCACGCGTCTCAGGATGAAGCTCGCCGAGAGCAACCTGCCCAAGGGCGGCGGCGTCGGTTACGAGATCTTCGACAAGTCGGACGCACTCGGCACCACGAGCTTCGTCCAGAACATCAATCATCTGCGCGCGCTGGAGGGCGAACTCGCCCGCACCATCCGCGCCATCGACCGCATCCAGGCCGCGCGCGTCCATCTCGTGCTGCCGGAGCGTCCGTTGTTCGCGCGTGAGGCCCCGGAGCCGTCGGCCTCGATCGTGGTACGGGTGCGCGGCAGCCTCGAGCCCCAGCAGATCCGCGCGATCCGCCATGTCGTCGCTTCCGCCGTCAACGGCTTGAAGCCGCAGCGGGTGTCGATCGTCGACGAAGCCGGCCGCCTGCTTGCCGACGGCGCCAGCAAGGATCCGGAAATCGCCGTTGGCGACGAGCGCCGCACCGCGTTCGAAAAGCGCATGCGCAACGAAGTCGAGGCGATCGTCTCCTCGGTGGTCGGCCAGGGCCGCGCCCGCGTCCAGCTCACCGCCGACTTCGACTACAACAAGGTCACCCAGACCTCGGACAAGTTCGATCCCGAAGGCCGTGTGCTGCGCTCCAGCCAGACCCGCGAGGAATCCGCCGCCAGCGCCGGCGACGGCGGTCAGGTGACGGTCAACAACGAGTTGCCCGGCAACCAGGCCGGCGGCACCGCCACCGCCCGCGACCAGAGCAAGAAGAGCGAAGAGACCAACAATTACGAGATTTCCCGGACGACCAAGACCGAGGTCACCGAGGCCGGACGGGTCAACCGGATCTCGGTCGCGGTGCTGGTCGATGGCGCCTACGCCAAGAACGAAAAAGGCGAGATGGTCTATCAGGACCGCAGCAAGGAGCAGCTCGACCGCATCGCCACGCTGGTGCGCTCCGCGATCGGCTTCGACCAGAAGCGCGGCGACCAGGTCGAGGTCGTCAACCTGCGCTTTGCCGAAGCGCCGACCGTGCCCCCGGTTGTCGAGCCGGGCGGGCTGCTTGGCTTCCTGCAATTCACCAAGGACGACGTCATGCACGTCATCGAACTCGGCGTCATGATGCTGCTCGGCCTCGTGGTGCTGTTCCTGGTGATCCGGCCGCTGGTCAAGCGCATCCTGGCCGCAGAAGTCGTGCCTGGGCCGGCCGAACCGACGACCATGCTGATCGAGGGCAACGGGCCGAACGGAGAACTCGGCCCCAACCAGGCCTTGATCGCCGGCACCAGCGGCACCGCCCAGTTGATCGACGTCGCCCAGGTCCAGGGCCAGGTCCACGCCCAGGCCGTGCACCGGGTCGGCGAACTGGCCGAACGCAATCCCAACGAAACCGCATCCATCGTTCGGCAATGGCTGAGCGAAACCGCCGAGACCTGACATGCCCGCCGTACCGCAGCAACAAACCAGCAACGCCAACGACATCACGACCGTCATCTCGGCGCTGGCGAGCCGTCAGAGCGGCCGGCCCAAGAGCAAGCCGCTGAGCGGGCCGAAGCGCGCCGCGATCCTGATGCTGGCGCTCGGCGAGCAGTATGGCGGCAAGGTCTGGGCGCTGCTCGACGACGACGAGGTCCGCGAGCTGTCGATCCACATGTCGACGCTCGGCACCGTCGAGGCCGACGTGGTCGAGGACCTCCTGCTCGAATTCGTCTCGCGCATGTCGGCATCCGGCGCGCTGATGGGCACCTTCGACGCCACCGAGCGGCTGCTGCAGCAGTACCTGCCCTCCGAGCGCGTCAACGGCATCATGGATGAAATCCGCGGCCCCGCCGGCCGCAACATGTGGGAGAAACTCTCCAACGTGCAGGAAGAGGTGCTCGCCAACTATCTCAAGAACGAATATCCGCAGACGATCGCGGTGGTGCTGTCGAAGCTGAAGCCCGAGCATGCCGCGCGCGTGCTGGCGATCCTGCCCGAGGACCTCGCGCTCGATGTCGTCGGCCGCATGCTTAAGATGGAAGCGGTGCAGAAGGAGGTCATCGAGCGCGTCGAGCAGACACTGCGCACCGAATTCATGTCCAATCTGTCGCAGACACGCCGACGCGACGCGCACGAGGTGATGGCCGAAATCTTCAACAATTTCGACCGCCAGACCGAAACCCGCTTCATCACCTCGCTGGAAGAGGAAAACCGCGAATCCGCCGAGCGCATCAAGGCGCTGATGTTCACCTTCGACGATCTCATCAAGCTGGATTCCGCCTCGGCCCAGACCCTGATGCGCAACGTCGACAAGGACAAGCTCGGCATCGCGCTGAAGAGCGCCAACGAGGAGGTGCGCGGCTTCTTCCTCGGCAACATGTCGTCACGCGCCGGCAAGATGCTGATGGACGACATGGCCGCGATGGGACCGGTACGGCTGCGCGACGTCGACGAGGCGCAGGCGCTGCTCGTCAACCTGGCCAAGGACATGGCCGCGCGCGGCGAGATTACGCTGACCAAGAACCGCGCCGACGACGAGCTGGTGTACTGATGGCCGCGCCCGCAAAATTCCTGTTCGACACCGACTTCGCCGCCCCCGACAAGGCGCGCGAGCGCGCGGCAACCGCCGCCGAGATCGCGCAGAAGGTCGCGGAGGCCGAGGCCCGCGCCTATCGCGCCGGCTACGAGGCGGCGCAGCACGAAGCCAGGGTGGAGAGCGACCGCCGTTCAGCGCTGGCGCTGGAGGAGATCGGCATCACGATCAAGGGCATCGCCACGCGGATCTCCGGTATCGAGGCCAGGATGGAGACCGAGGCCGTCGAGGTCGCGGTCGCGGTGGCACGCAAGCTGTGCAGCGAACTGGTCGTCCGCGAGCCGCTCGGCGAGATCATGGCGCTGGTCAGCGACTGCTTCTCGCATCTGGTCGCGACGCCGCATCTCGTCGTTCGCATCAACGACCAGCTCTATGAAGCCGCCCGCGAGAAGATCGAACGGCAGGCGGCGCAGAGCGGTTTCGAGGGGCGGCTGGTGATCCTGGCCGAGCCCGCCATCGCCACCGGCGACTGCCGGATCGAATGGGCCGACGGCGGCGTGGTGCTGGAGCGTGCGGCCATTGAAACGAAAATCAGCGAACTCGTCGGACGCTATCTGGCGTCGCGCGATCAGGCGGGAGCGTAAGGGCCATGAGGACTGAACCATGAGTGACACCGACGGACAGGTACCGCTTCCCGACCTCAACTCCGCCGACGCGCCGCCGGTCGACGACCTCGCCTATAACGAGGACGAACAGGCCTCGCGCATCGCGGCCGATCTCGAGGCCGTGTTCGACGTGCCGGTGCAGGTCTCAGCCGTGCTCGGCCGCTCCAAGATGGACGTCGGCGAGCTCTTGAAGCTCGGGCCCGGCACCGTGCTCGAACTCGACCGCCGCGTCGGCGAAGCCATCGACATCTACGTCAACAACCGCCTGGTGGCGCGTGGCGAGGTCGTGCTGGTGGAAGACAAGCTCGGCGTGACCATGACGGAAATCATCAAGGCTGAACGCAGCTGACAATTTTGGCGATACGCGCCTGCAAGGCGCGAACAGACGGACAGGAGACAGATATGCGGCTTCTCATCGTTGGCACATTGAAGGGCCAGCTCACGACCGCCACCAAGATCGCGATGGACAACGGCGCCTCGGTGACCCATGCCGAGGGCAACGAGCAGGCGATGTACGTGCTGCGCGGCGGCAAGGGCGCCGACCTGCTGATGGTCGACGTCGCGCTCGACATCCGCGATCTGGTGATGCGGCTGGAAGCCGAGCACATCCACGTGCCGATCGTCGCCTGCGGCATCTCCAACGACGCCCGCGCGGCGGTCGCCGCGATCCATGCCGGCGCCAAGGAATACATCCCGCTGCCGCCCGATCCCGAACTGATCGCCGCCGTGCTGGCGGCCGTCGCCAATGATTCACGCGACCTCGTCTATCGCGACGAAGCCATGGGCAAGGTGATCAAGCTGGCGCAGCAGATCGCGGGCTCGGATGCTTCGGTGATGATCACCGGCGAATCCGGCACCGGCAAGGAGGTGCTGGCGCGTTACGTCCATTCCCGCTCAGCCCGCGCCAAGCGCCCGTTCATCTCGATCAACTGCGCAGCGATCCCCGAGCATCTGCTGGAATCCGAACTATTCGGCCACGAGAAGGGAGCCTTCACGGGTGCCGTCGCCCGCCGCATCGGCAAGTTCGAGGAAGCCTCCGGCGGCACGCTGCTGCTCGACGAAATTTCCGAAATGGACGTTCGGCTTCAATCCAAGCTGTTGCGCGCGATCCAGGAGCGCGTGATCGACCGCGTCGGCGGCACCAAGCCTGTTACGGTCGATATCCGCATCATCGCGACCTCGAACCGCAACCTCTCCGACGCCGTGCGTGAAGGCACATTCCGCGAGGACCTGCTGTTCCGCCTCAACGTCGTCAACCTGAAGATCCCGCCGCTGCGCGACCGCCCGGCGGACATCCTCGAACTGGCGCAGCATTTCGCGAAGAAATACGCCGATGCCAATGGCGCGGCGCTGCGCCCGATCTCGGCGGAGGCGAGGCGCGTGCTGACCTCGAACCGCTGGCAGGGCAATGTCCGTGAGCTGGAAAACACCATCCACCGCTCGGTGCTGATGGCGCAGGGCGACGAGATCGGTCCTGACGCGATCCTCACGCCCGACGGCGACCGCCTCGACCTCGCCAAGACCCCGCCCGCGGTCGCGCATGCGACCTTTGCCGCCGAGCAGGTCACCCGCGCGCTGGTCGGCCGCACCGTCGCCGATGTCGAGCGCGACCTGATCCTGGAGACGCTCAAGCACTGCCTTGGCAACCGCACCCACGCCGCCAACATCCTGGGCATCTCGATCCGCACGCTGCGCAACAAGCTGAACGAATATGCCGACGGCGGCATCCCGATAACGCCCGCAGGCGCGGGCGAGCAGCAGCGGTTCATGACGGCGGGTTAGCCCGACTTCGCGGATTCGCGCCCGAAAACGCGAATTTTGAGATTTTTTGTTCGGC